>MDSZ01231866.1_pt1 | contig 12598 bp, 10 predicted proteins | sample 811201 | NCBI WGS metagenome assembly MDSZ01 (sample SAMN05326647, study PRJNA326480) | marine metagenome | isolation source: seawater | place: Indian Ocean: North | collected 2010
GTATCCGCAAAATCGCGTCCGCCTGAAGGCCATTGGCGGGGGAGGCGGAAAAGGCCAGCGTATTGTGCCGCTGGGCAAGGCGGAGTTAACGCCTGGCTTAGTTCGAGAAATCCTGAACGAGGTCAAAGCCACTGGCGTTGGCGACAACAAGAACGTGCTGGTCGAGTTGAATATCGAGACGACGCGTCACCAGGAAATTCAGGTCATTGGTAACGGAGAGTGGTGCATCACCCTGGGTGGGCGGGATTGTTCGCTACAGATGCACGAGCAAAAGCTCCTCGAAGTCTCGGTCACACGAGAATCACTTCAGGCTGCCGCTGAGCGCGCCGAGCAGGCCGGCGCTTCGGGTGAGGCCGCAGTGCTTGCGCAAGACGTGAAGACTCTTGATGCAATGGAGGAGGAGGCTGCTCGCTTTGGTGAAGCGGTAGGTCTTGATTCGGTCTCGACTTTTGAATGTATTGTCGATCGCGATCAGCATTTCTTCATGGAGATGAACACGCGCATTCAGGTCGAGCACCGGGTGTCGGAGCTCTGTTATGCCATGCGCTTCGTAAATCCGGAAGATTCAAATGATGCGTTCGTCGTGGAATCTCTGGTTGAGGCCATGGTGCTGCTCGCGGCACATGGACCGAATTTACCCAAGCCTGAGCGGATCGCGAGATTGCCGGATTCTCTGGAGGCGCGCCTCAATGCGACCAACGACGCGCTACAACCCAGTGCTGGTGGTGTGGTTGAGTTCTGGTCGGACCCGATCGAGGGCGAGATTCGCGACGATCAGGGCATTAGCCTGCACAATCCGGACACTGACGTGTTCATGGATTACACGCTGGCCGGCGCTTATGACTCCAATATCGCACTGCTTCTCACGGTAGGAGACTCTCGTGAGTCAGCCTACGAGCACATGGCGGAGGTGCTGCGCACAACGCGACTGCGGGGTAAAGATCTCGCTACCAACCTGGCTTTCCATTACGGTCTGGTGCACTGGTTTTTGGGGCGGACCGTCAACGCGCGTCCGACCACCCAGTTTATCGTCCCCTATCTGACGGCCGTCGGCGAATTGGCGCTGGAAGCGGACCGTGTCGATGTCGATGTGGCATGGCAACAGCTTTGCTCGGCTCGGTTGAGTGAAGCCGGTACCAACGAGAGAGACCTGCGGAGTGTGCTGGCAGCGAAACACAGCCTGCTGACCCGTCCCATCAAGCAGTTGATGGCCTCACCACACCTCCTCTCAGGGTGGTTGAGTCTGAACCAGAAAGCATTTCGTTTCGCTGATGAGCACTTTTCGTGGGCGGAAAACCCTGTAGAGGTGCTGGCCGATACCTATCATTTCCTGCGTCTCGATTGGAGTGAGGCAGGGGCTGCAGCGCACATGATTTGGGATCACGACCAAGAGATTCTCTCTGAGGGTGAGGATTTCTACGCCGAAATTTCCCGCCGCTTTGACCGTGCAGATTGGGCAGCACAGTGCGAGTTACTGGATGGCGACGCCCCCGATGGCGTATCCGCCGAGGAATGGGCAGAGATTCAGGCTGCGCATGCCGGCTTCCAGGCGGGGGCAGAAATCCTCGAGTTGCTGCCCGCGATGGCGCGCTTCACAGGATTCTACGACCTGTCTGTCAATCCGGACATGAGTATCGCATTTCCCGAGCGGTTGCTGGATGGTGACCATCAGAAAGCCATGTCCAAGGCACTCGCGCCACCTCCGGTCGCGAAGTCAGACGAGATTGTTGCCGAGAGCGGTGGCATGTTCTACGGACGCGAGGCGCCAGAAGCGCCGCTGTATGTAGAGCAAGGACAGCATTTTGAAGCAGGTGAGCCGCTGTACATTGTCGAAGTCATGAAAATGTTCAACAAGGTGGTCGCGCCGTTCAGTGGCACAGTGGAAGAGGTGCTCGTTGAGGGTGATGGCGTGATCATTGCCAAAGGGCAATCGCTATTCAAAGTGACGCCGGACGAGAAGGTAGAGATTCTCTCTGATGAGGAGGTTGCGGCGCGTCGCCGTGAGCACACCTCTGAGCTAGTCAAACTGTTTATTTAATTTTGTTGGAAGCACTCAAGCCATGATTACTGCATTGGACCACATTGCTATCGCTGTACCTGACCTTGAAAAGGCCATAACGCGATTTTTGGATGACTTCGGGTTGCAGCACGACGGCAATGAGATTGTTGAGGCGGCCCAAACCACAACCGCTTTTTTCAGCTTGCCCCCCACGCATATCGAACTGGTGCATCCTCTGAACGGCGGAGGTCCGATCGCGAGTTATCTCGAGAAGCGAGGTGGAGGCTTACACCATCTGTGCTTTCGGACTGACGACATCGATGGCGATGTCGCGCGCCTTCGTGACAAGGGCTATCAATTTACCAGCGATGCCCCGACCCCCGGCGCCCATGGTTCTAGAGTCATTTTTATCCATCCCAAGAGCTGTGACGGCGTGCTGATCGAATTGTCGCAGCCTGCGGAGGCGCACTGATGAGTATTTATGATCCCGACTCGGCCACGCTTGCGGCATGGGGTGCTTTGGTAGAGAAGCAGAGTAAGGGGTTGTCTCCTGACGACTTTACCTGGCACACCCCTGAGGGCATTCCGCTCAAAACGCTCTACACAGCAGAAGATCTGTCTGATCTGCCTTACACCAACACCTTGCCGGGACTGTCCCCCTATATCCGTGGCCCGCAGGCCACCATGTATGCGGGCCGCCGCTGGACCATTCGTCAGTACGCTGGATTTTCGACGGCGGAGGCATCGAACGCCTTTTATCGGAAGTCCCTGGCTGCGGGTGGGCAGGGCATTTCCGTTGCATTTGACCTCGCCACACACCGCGGCTACGACTCGGATCACCCCCGGGTTTCAGGTGACGTAGGTAAGGCGGGCGTTGCGGTCGACTCCGTCGAGGATATGAAGATCCTTTTTGATGGCATTCCCCTCGATCAGGTATCTGTCTCAATGACCATGAATGGTGCGGTCCTGCCAGTCTTGGCTGGGTACATCGTTGCTGCAGAGGAGCAAGGCGTAGATCAGAGCGCACTATCAGGCACGATTCAGAACGACATTCTGAAAGAGTTCATGGTTCGCAATACCTACATCTACCCGCCGTCACCCAGCATGCGCATCATTGGCGACATCATCGCGCACTGCTCGGCGCATTTACCGAAGTTCAATACCATTTCGATCTCCGGCTACCACATGCAAGAAGCTGGCGCGAATGCTGCGCTGGAGCTTGCTTACACATTAGCCGATGGCAAAGAGTACATTCAGACCGCCATTGCGGCTGGCCTTAAGATCGACGACTTTGCTCCGCGCCTCAGTTTCTTTTGGGGCATCGGTATGAATTTCTATATGGAAATCGCCAAGATGCGGGCCGCACGGCTGCTGTGGGCAGAGATCGTCGAGCAGTTTGGCCCCACCAATCCCAAAAGCGGTATGTTGCGAACGCATTGTCAAACCTCGGGCTGGTCGCTTACCGAGCAGGATCCCTACAACAACATCGTGCGCACGACGATTGAGGCGATGGCCGCGGTGTTTGGCGGCACGCAATCCCTGCATACCAATGCGTTGGATGAGGCAATAGCACTCCCCTCAGATTTTGCCGCCCGTATCGCGCGCAATACGCAGTTAATCCTTCAGGAAGAGACGGGTATTGGTCAGGTTGTTGACCCCTGGGGCGGCTCCTACATGATGGAAAATCTCACCCATGATATGGCCACCAAGGCGCGGGAGCTCATGGCTGAGATCGATGATCTCGGTGGTATGGCAAAGGCAATCGAGAGTGGCATTCCCAAGTTGCGCATCGAAGAAGCGGCTGCCAAAAAGCAGGCGCGTATCGATCGCGGTGAAGATGTAATCGTTGGCGTGAACAAATTTCAGATCGACGAACAGGATGCGGTCGACATTCTCGAGATCGACAACGAGCAGGTCAGGGAATCCCAGCTTGCGCGTCTGGCATCCATCCGCGCGTCGCGTGATGAAGCTAGTGTGGCCGCATCGCTGTCCGCATTGACTGCGGCCGCAGAATCCGGAGAGGGTAATCTGCTGTCGCTGGCCATCGAGGCGACCCGAGCTAGGGCAACGGTGGGTGAGATATCGGATGCACTGGAACAGGTATACGGTCGATTTGTCGCCAACGCGCAGACCGTCTCGGGCGTGTACGGTGCAGCCTACTCAGAGGATGCGAACTGGGAGGGTATCTCGATGGATATCGACGCGTTTGTGGAACGACACGGTCGGCGCCCGCGCATGTTGGTCGCGAAAATGGGCCAGGATGGCCACGATCGCGGTGCCAAAGTTGTGGCGACAGCATTTGCCGATGTCGGATTCGACGTTGATTTATCTCCGATGTTCTCGACACCTGAAGAAGTCGCCAGGCAAGCGATCGAGAATGATGTCCACGTTGTAGGGGCCTCAAGCCTTGCGGCTGGGCATAAGACACTGGTTCCCGAGCTCATTAATGCACTCCGCGAACAGGGCGCCGACGATGTGATCGTCATCGCAGGGGGTGTGATTCCGCAACAGGACTATGCATTCCTTGAGGAGCGGGGCGTTGCATTGATCTTTGGGCCCGGCACACCGATTCCCGATGCAGCCCGCAAAGTGCTCGATGCCATCAACGCCAACAGCTGAGGCGATTCTGGCCGGTGATCGGCGGGCCTTAGCCAAGGCGATCACACTGGTAGAGAGTCAGCGGGATATCGATCGGCAAGCTGCTCAGGACTTGCTCAAAGAGCTGCTGCCTCACACAGGGAACAGCGTCCGGGTCGGTGTCACCGGGGTACCTGGGGTCGGCAAATCCACGTTCATAGAGACCTTCGGGCAATGTGTTATCGAGAAAGGTCACCGGCTGGCTGTGCTGGCTGTGGATCCCAGCTCACCTGTCGCGGGTGGGTCGATATTGGGTGACAAGACACGCATGGAGACCTTGTCGCGCGAAGAGTCGGCTTTCATCAGGCCCTCACCAGCGGGGCACGCCCTCGGTGGCGTGGCTTTTAAGACGCGCGAATCGCTCATGCTTTGTGAAGCAGCGGGCTTCGATGTCATTCTGGTTGAAACTGTCGGTGTGGGGCAGTCAGAGCATCAAGTCGCGGGAATGGTCGATTTTTTTCTTCTGCTGATGCTGCCGGGGGGTGGCGATGAATTGCAGGGAATTAAAAAGGGCATTCTTGAACTGGCCGATGCCATCGTTGTGAACAAGGCTGATGGTGCGAGTGAGGCGCTGGCCAATACGACGCAACAGCACTACAAAGGTGCTATGTCGTTGTGGAGCCACGGAGAGTTCTGGCAACCGCGTGTGATGACCTGTTCGGCGTTGCATGGCCTTGGTATTGAGGCGGTGTGGGATACCATCGTTGAATACACTGAAGCGGCCAAGAACGGCGGGCACTTTGATGGCGCGCGTGCCACACAGAACCTCTCCTGGATGCATCAGTTAGTTGATGAAATGCTGAGGGGCCAGTTAGCGAGTCACCCCGGGGTGAAGTCTGCGCTCCCCGACATTGAGGCAGCAGTCCGTGAGGCAAGGCAGACCCCACTGGCTGCAGCACAGTCTATCCTCAGCCTGTCCCGAGAGTCGGTGTAGTCACCGCGTTCAATAACCACTGACGCTCGTTGCGTCATACGAGCACTATCAAACCTATTGGTGTCCGCTTAATGGTCAAGCATCGAGCGGTTCTCGGAGTCCTCCTCCGGAACCAGGGCGCCGTACTCTAAAAGCACGCGGTAGAGCGCTTCTGCCTCATGCTCCAACAGAGCCCTGTTTACTGATTTGCCGCTGCAAAGCGTGATCACGTGGGGTAATTCACTGAGGGAAAGGCGGTGGTGGGTGCCGTTCAAAAATAGATCAACTTGATGCTTCTGCTCGGTCCAGGCCAGCTTGGCCTCTGTGTGGAGTTTGACTGGCCCCTGTTCATGCAAGGCGCCGTGTGGATGCTCGTCATCCCAGTCGCTGCCTAATGTTTCCGTCACCACCTCGCCCAGCCAGCGCTGATCATCCAACGCGTCGATTGCGTTATGCATGGCGTCTTTGGCGTTAGCGAGGTGCGCTGCCGTAATTTCCCCCGGCCGCGCGGATAACGTTGCTGTGTGGCCATCCTCAAGCAGCGCGGACTCGGATAGACGTTCCAGTACATGATCGACCCGCCGTGCCAGTAAGTCAGCAACCGACGGCGCGCGAAAGCCAAGGGAATAGGTCATGCAGGGGCCGCGCGCGACACCCCAGTGTGCAATACCCGGTGGCACGTACAGCACATCTCCCGCCTCCAGGATAAAGGTGTGCTCGGACTCAAACGGTGGGATCAGATTGAGTCCGTTCTCCGAGAGTTGCGGTGTGCGCTCGTCGCAATGAGGGCCGAGCCGCCATTCCCTTTGCCCGTCGCCCTGCAGTAGAAATACGTCGTACCGATCGAAGTGCGGTCCAACACCGGCCTCGTCTGTCGCATAACTCACCATTACGTCATCAAACCGCCATTGGGGGAGTGCCGGCAGGATCGACTTCAATGCCGCGACTTCACTAAACCAGTGGTCGACGCGTTGCACAAGTAGTGTCCAGGGGGCGTCTTTTTGAAAATCGCTCTCTTGGAACGGCCCTGACTGTTGCTGCCAGGCGCCGTGACTCTGCCACACAAGCCGGCTTTCAGCCTCTGGCTCCATCGCCAGGCCCACCAAGTGTTCCGGAGTGAGTGGAGACTGGAAGTCAGCAATCGCCCCGGGGCAGAAGAGGGGCTTTTGCTGCCAGTACTCGGAGAGAAATCGCGCCTCGGATACGGGCAAAATCATAGCGACGTGAGCGGCGCTGGAGGCTGGTCAGTCGCCGATGTCACGGGCGAGTTTCGGGGCGTAACCCGTATAGTCCCGGGGAGTCAAAGCCAAGAGGCGCTTCTGGGCTTCCTCCGGTATCTCCAAAGTCAGAATGAAAGACTTGAGCCCTTCCGCGTCCAGACTCTGGCCTCGCGTCAGCGCTTTGAGCTTTTCATAGGGTTCTGGCACGCCATAGCGACGCATGACGGTTTGCACTGCCTCGCCGAGCACTTCCCAGGCCGCGTCTAGGTCGGCCTCTATCGGCTCAGCTGATACCTGTAGTTTGCCGATCCCTTTTTGTAAGGAGGTCAAAGCCAACACCGTATAGCCCGTGGCAACGCCCATATTGCGAAGGACGGTTGAATCTGTGAGATCTCGCTGCCAGCGACTGACGGGGAGTTTCTCAGCAAGATGCCGAAGTAGGGCATTTGCCAGGCCGAAGTTCCCCTCGGCGTTCTCGAAATCGATGGGGTTGACCTTATGAGGCATGGTGGAGGATCCCACTTCACCTTCAACGACGCGTTGCTTGAAATAGCCCAGCGCAATGTAGGACCAGATATCGCGGGCGAAGTCGACCAGAATCTGATTCATTCTGGCCATCGCATCGAAGTACTCGGCCATGTAGTCGTGGGGTTCAATTTGCGTGGTGTACGGGTTCCAGGCAATCCCCAGCGATTCGACGAAATTGCGGCTGATCGCAGGCCAGTCCACATCAGGGTACGCAACGCTGTGGGCGTTGTAGTTACCCACCGCGCCGTTCATCTTTCCGAGCGGCGTGACACCATCCAGTTCTTGCTGCTGCCTGCGGAGCCGGGCTACCACATTCGCCATTTCTTTTCCGAGCGTGGTGGGTGTCGCAGACTGGCCATGTGTCCGCGATAGCAGAGGTTGATCTGCGAGTTGGTGCGCGAGCTCGACGAGCGAGTCTGTCACCGCGCTGAGCTGCGCAGAGACGACTGCGTGTCCGTCACGCAGCATCAAGGCGTGCGACAGATTATTGATGTCCTCGCTGGTGCAACCAAAGTGGATGAACTCACTGATGGCTGATAGTTCCTCTGAGCCCGCTACCTTCGCCTTGAGAAAGTATTCCACCGCCTTCACGTCGTGATTAGTGGTGGCCTCAATGGCCTTGATTTCTGCAGCGTGCTCCTCGCTAAAGCCTGCCGCGAGATCATCCAGCACCGCCGAGGCCGAGTCGCTCAGTGCGGGCACTTCTGGGATTTGCTGGCACTGAGACAGCGCTATCAGCCACGCTATTTCCACCTGTACGCGGCGTTGTATCAGGCCCAGTTCGGAAAATATTGTACGGAGTGGATCAAGCTTACTGTGGTATCGCCCATCGAGTGGCGACAGTGCGGTGAGAGGGGAGGGATCCATGACGTGGCCTGATCTATTCAACGACCGATATTTTACCATGGCCATGGGTGGCATTGATTCAGTGCGTCACTCTCAGCTCGAGAGCGAGGCGGGCTGCCGTGTCTCGTATGGTGCCCCGGTGCCACATTAATTTAAGGCGGTTGCCGCCCAGTTGACGCCATAGAAACGCCGCGCGGACGCCACAAAGCAGCACTGACCTGACCAAGTCGGCTACTTGGGGGTTATTGAGGTGCTGCGCACTGCCCGTGACCTTGATGCGGTAGGGCAGATTGCTGAGCGTATCCTGATAAATAGCTGATATATTGGCACTTAAACCCCTGATATCACTGGAAAAGTTTTCTGCTTTGTAGGCCGTATGTTTCAATCGAGAGTGGATGATCGATTGCATATCGTCTCTGGTAGCGAAGCGCCGTTCCAAATGAAGCATCGCCATGGTGTATCGGAGCGTATCCGCCGCAGCTGGATCCTGATTCATTCTCAGGCACGCAGATAGCTGCTCGAGGCCTAGTCGTATACCTTGAGGCGTCCCAAACACTGCCTCGACGGCCTCTGGCTCGAAACAAAAAAGAGAATGAATCGAAGCCTCAACAAATGGCTCAGGCCAGCTGCCAGTCTTCGCCGCGAGATCGACGATCCGGGCTGCTTGCGCCACACCAGCCAGAGCTAGTGTTCGCTGTTCAATCAACGGGCGCTCATTCATGCGGCGGTCTCGATGACGCCACCCCCTAGACACACGTCACCCTCGTAGAAGACAACGGATTGCCCGGGTGTAACCGCCCTCTGTGCCTCGGCAAAGCTCACTTGCGTTCGTTCACCCTCGGTCATGACGGTGCAGATCTGGTCGGCCTGGCGATAGCGAATTTTCGCCTGACAGTCGAGCGGGAATTTGGGTGCTTCGCCACTGATCCAGATGACATCCGTCGCGACCAGATTGTTTTTGTACAAAGCGGGGTGGTCGTTACCCTGTGCGACGACCAGCGTATTGTCCGAGAGAGCTTTGTCGACGACGTACCATGGTGATTCATCGCGGTCTGCCAATCCGCCGATCCCCAGACCCTGACGCTGCCCGATCGTGTGGTACATCAGCCCCTGGTGCTGTCCGATGACATCGCCATCCCACGATCTAATGTCGCCGGATTGTGCCGGGATATACTGCTGTAGGAAGTCACTAAAGCGACGCTCTCCGATGAAGCAGATGCCGGTGCTGTCTTTTTTTCGGGCGTTATCGAAACCTACGTCGGAGGCTATTTGTCGAACGACACGCTTATCTAAACTGCCGACGGGGAACAATGTTTTGCCGAGAGCCTGATGGCTGACTTGATGCAAAAAGTAGCTCTGGTCCTTATTGCCATCAGCGCCTTTGAGCAGCCGCGCTTTACCCTCTACACGATCGGTCTGCACGTAGTGGCCAGTCGCGATCAAGTCGGCCCCGAGGTGCAGGGCATAATCGAGAAAGGCCCGGAATTTAATCTCACGGTTGCAGAGGATGTCGGGGTTGGGCGTCCGGCCCGCTCTGTACTCAGTGAGAAAGTGCTCAAACACGTCGTCCCAATATTCCGCCGCGAAGTTTGCTGTATGGAGGGGAATGCCGAGTTGATCTGCAACGGATTGCGCGTCGGCAAGGTCTTCTTTTGCGGTGCAATATTCGGTGCCGTCGTCTTCCTCCCAGTTCTTCATGAACAGGCCCTCTACATTGAAACCCTGCTCGATCAATATTTTCGCGGCGACAGAAGAATCCACGCCGCCGGACATACCGACGATGACGGTTTGGTGCTGTTGTGAGAGATCAGCCACGGCAGCTATGAGATTCATCTAGTGGGGAGTAGAGCATGAGGGCAGCCATGGTAGGGGTCAATATCTGACCACGGTGTGTGGTTTGATTGAGGGCTTAGCGTGATGCCTCATATGTGTGTTCTCCCGGCAATAAATTTTCGAGTCGCCAGGGACCCACAGCGATCCGAATGAGGCGGAGTGTTGGGAAGCCCACCGCGGCAGTCATTCGCCGCACCTGTCGGTTTCTACCCTCGCAGATTGATAGCTCAAGCCAAGAGTCATCGACCGTTTTGCGGAAGCGAATAGGCGGATTGCGCGGCCAGACTGCAGGGTTTGCCAGTGGGCGCACTTTGGCGCGCCGGGTTGGTCCATCTTTCAGCATGATGCCCTCGGTCAATGCGTTGCATGCGGTCGCATCGATTTGTCCTTCAACTTGCACCCAGTAGGTCTTCCACTGACGGTGCGTGGGGTGCGCGATGCGTTGCTGCAACTTGCCATCCACCGTGAGGATGAGCAGACCCTCGGAGTCATAATCCAGGCGCCCTGCGGGCCGGAAGCCGGGTGCGTCCAAGTAGTGGGCGAGCGTCTGTCGAGGCTTCGACACCGAATCACGATCAGTGAACTGACTCAGCACGCGAAAGGGCTTGTTAAACAAAATCAGTTGACTCATCGCCATAGTCTGCCGGATTTAATGCTAGAATGCCGCGCCGCCGCACTGATTAAAACGGCGCCATTGCAAGCGGTAGCAGTAGCGGTGCGGCCACACTGAACAATCAGTGGCACATTGCTTTACTGGGGGACTCATAGCATGTCGTACAAGCACATCAGCATTCCTAAAACCGGCGAAATGATTGTTGTCAATGCGGACAACAGCATTAGTGTTCCTGACAATCCCATCATTCCCTATATCGAGGGTGACGGTATTGGTGTCGATATCTCACCGGTCATGATTTCGGTCGTCGATGCCGCCGTTGCCAAGGCCTACGACGGCAGCAAGAAGATTTCGTGGATGGAAATTTACACAGGGGAAAAAGCGGCTGAGCTCTACGATGGCGACTGGTTTCCAGAAGAGACCCTTGATGCGATTAAAACCTACAGTGTGGCGATCAAGGGGCCGCTGACAACGCCCGTTGGTGGAGGGTTCCGCTCTCTGAATGTTGCCCTCCGTCAGGAGCTCGATCTCTACACCTGTTTGCGACCTGTTAGATGGTTCGAGGGTGTTCCTTCGCCGGTCAAAAAGCCGGGCGACTGCAACATGGTCATCTTCAGGGAGAACTCTGAAGACATCTACGCCGGTATCGAATATCAGGCGGGGACCGATGAGGCGCAAAAGGTTGTTGATTTCATCATTAAAGAGATGGGCGCAACCAAGATCCGCTTCCAGGAAAACGTAGGCATTGGTATTAAGCCCGTCTCGATAGAGGGCACTCAGCGGCTGGTTCGAAAGGCCATTCAGTACGCCATCGATCAGGATCTGCCGTCTGTAACACTGGTGCACAAAGGCAACATCATGAAGTTTACCGAGGGTGCCTTCCGTGACTGGGGCTATGAGCTTGCTCAAAGCGAGTTTGGTGGCGAGCTATTAGATGGCGGGCCGTGGGTGTCCATCAGAAATCCACGGACAGGCAACGACATTGTGATTAAAGACGTCATCGCTGACGCCATGCTGCAACAGGTCCTGACACGTCCGCGAGATTACAGTGTGGTCGCGACCCTCAATCTGAATGGGGACTACCTTTCTGACGCCCTCGCGGCACAGGTTGGCGGCATCGGTATTGCCCCCGGGGCGAACTTGTCCGACACCGTAGCGCTCTTTGAGGCTACGCATGGTACGGCGCCCAAGTATGCCGGCCAGGACAAAGTCAATCCTGGATCACTTATTCTCTCGGCCGAGATGATGTTGCGGCACCTAGGTTGGAATGAGGCGGCTGATCTCATCATCGACGGCATGAACGGTGCTATTCAGGCGAAAACCGTCACGTACGACTTCGAGCGGTTGATGGAGGAGGCGACGCTCGTCTCTTGCTCCGCCTTTGGTGAGGCGGTTGTGGCGCAAATGTGAGCGATTTGAAGGTGGCGAGAGCCCGCCTTGGGCGGGCTTTTTTGTCGCCGCGAATTGTGTCCAACTGTGCCCGCTTCATTCCGGGACACAGAAGACTAATCGCCGCCTCACCACTCGCAAAAAAAGCCTTACAATCGCCGGCATGAGCACTGCAAACGGAGCGCGTTGGACTATACTGGTTCCATGAAGTTGATTGACTCCCGCCCTCCGCAACGGCCAGTTTGCAGCCAAGATGAAGACGTCCCGGACAGGGACGACGGAGATCTGGCCGTCGCACCGGCCAAACCCAAGCTCAAACGGCCGCCGCTGTATCGCGTTATTTTGCTGAACGATGACTACACCCCAATGGAATTTGTGGTGTACGTGCTCGAGCAGTTTTTCAGTATGGGCCGGGAGAAAGCGACGCAGGTGATGTTGGCGGTCCATACGCAGGGCAAGGGCGTATGTGGAATATACCCGCAAGATATTGCCGAGACGAAAGCGTCTCAGGTGAATCAAAGTGCTCGGGATAGCGGACATCCGCTATTGTGTGAAGTAGAGCCGTCCAACGACGACGAGGATTAGTGGAATGCTGAGCAAAGAGCTCGAAAATACACTCA
>MDSZ01110142.1_pt1 | contig 12597 bp, 10 predicted proteins | sample 811201 | NCBI WGS metagenome assembly MDSZ01 (sample SAMN05326647, study PRJNA326480) | marine metagenome | isolation source: seawater | place: Indian Ocean: North | collected 2010
CACTTTCTACATTTTTTAATGTAACAATTTTATTTAATATTTTTTCTGCAAGTGCATCTCTTGCAATTATTGCATGTTTTTTCTCATTTTCATTTCGCGTTCTCAATTCAGGTGTATCAATACCACTCAAACGAACAGAAAAACGATATATTGGGTAATTTTCATATGGCTTTGCAGCAATAGTAATTGAATCACCATCATACACTTTAATCACTTTACCAACATTTAAATCAGGTTGAAATGCGGGGGAATTATCCCAACAAGCATCTTTGAATACTTCTTCGTAAGTATCCATTACATTTAATACATATTTTTTTGATGCACAACAAAACATTAATATAGTACTACTATTTTCTTTAAGTATACAAATTAAATATAATTTACTAGACTACTTAAACAACACATTTACATTCTTTAAGTAGTATTTATGATTTATATATTTATTTTTATTTTTTTTTGAAAAAAGTCGAGCGAGCTTTTTAAAAATGGACAATTATTTTTGTCCATTTTTTGAAAGTGATCTGTACTTTTTTTGAAAAAAAACAAAAAAATGAGGTTGGAGTGTTATGCTTTAAATGGAAAAAAAATAATTTTCACTTTACTGCAACCTTTTTTTTGCGTAAATTTTTGGGGTTTTTTTTGGTTCTATAAATTATAGAACTTTTAGAACAAAAAATGCCCCAAAAAACCCTTAAAGAATTTATATGCCAAGAATGCAACTTTGTATCCCGCAATAAAAAAGATTTTAATAGACATTTATTGACTGCAAAACATAAAAATAGAACTTTTAGAACCGAAAAAACCCCAAAAAACCCCACTGCATTTGAGTGTTTATGTGGTAAAGTTTACTCCGCAAAAAACAGTTTATGGTATCATAAACAAAAATGTCCATACTATAATAATGAAGATGATGAAATAAACAAAGCATATATGGAGCCATCGTCAACAAATACAAGTGTAATGATGGAAATAATACAGCAAAATCAGGATTTTAAAACACTCATAATAGAGCAACAAAAAGAAAATCAAACATTACAGAAACAATTAATAGATGCAGTTAAAGATACGAATATAACAAACAACAATATTACCAATAATACAACACATAATAACAATCAAAAGTTTAATTTAAATTTTTTCTTGAATACAACGTGTAAAGATGCAATGAATATGTCTGATTTTATTGAAAATATAAATATAGATTTTCATGAATTAGAAGATATAGGAAAAAATGGATATGTGCAGGGAATGACAAATATGATATTATCGAGAATCAAAGATATGGATATTACAAAACGTCCACTACATTGCACGGATTTAAAACGGGAGACAATGTATATTAAAGAAAATAATGAATGGAATAAGGACACACCTGACAATAAAAAATTGCGTAAAATGGTTACTATAGTGGCAAATAATAATTGTTCAATATTGCCATTATGGAGAGAAAAACATCCAGAATGTCAAGACTGGAATAACCCAAAATACGATTTTTCTATTAATATGATGCGAAATGTGTTAGGTGACATAGGAGAACAACAGATAAAATTAGATAATAAAGTAATAAAGAATATTTCAAAACATATTTTAATTGGGAAGAACAGGTCGTAATTTACTTATTCTTTTGCATTTATTGTATTCAGTAAATAGTTTAGTTGTAGTAATTTTTGGATTTACATTAATTGATTCTATTTTTAATGTGCAAATACCAGTGGCCTTATGCTTAATAATGCACGACTTTTGTAAATTAAATACGTATTTCATTATAATATAAGATAGATGATCGTTGTATTCTTTGATTGTATAGAAAAATGATCAATTTTATGCATAAATAGCATATAATGAATGCTATTTATGTAATTATAGTCCTCTGCAAGTAGGATTTCCTAAAAAGAAATGATATAAACTGAATTTATTTCCTAATTGTGCAAGTTTATAAAAGTAGTAATCGCCTACGCCAACCAGTAAAATAACGGGTAATGAATATAATAATGTTTTTTCTGCCATTAATATTTTTTCATTTAGACCTTCAGATACACGTTTACGATTAAAATAATACAAACGTTGTGTATTGACAATGTATAATATAAATAATGAAATAAAGAAAATAGAATTCCAGACTAATCTAGTTTTAGAAGATAATAAAAAGATAGAGTAAATACCAAGTGCGTAAATAATACTATCAAGACAATTACCATTAGACCAATCGACTGGGTGCATTTCGCGTTCTTTTTTATTAAAATTAAAACCACCTTCTAACATAATAAAAATGAATATAAGGAAAATACCAATCATATGTTTTCCGTAAATATTATTACTTAAATATCTTTGTGTGCTACAAGAAAATATTTGAGTAACATATCCACCAGCAGCAACTAAAAATGCCACAAATATAAAAGATATTTTAGAAATATTGTCTGTTAATTTTTCTCCTTCTAAAGTGTCTAATATTTTATCAATAACGGGTTCGTTCTCAACTTCTTTCATTATATATAAAATATATATATTTTTATTATAAACCGCATAAATAGAAATTATAATTTACATTCATAATTATGTCAGTTTATTGTGTATCAAACTTACAAACACAAAATGAGCTATTATTAAAAAATTTAGTAGACTTTTATAAAGATACGGAAAATGTGCAAATCATAATGGGTATTATAAATGGAGAAACAAAAATTTCATTACGAATAGTAGATTGGTTTGTTACAAATTATTCTAAAAAGAATTATACAATATATGAATTGAATACAGAAAATTCACAACATGCAACACGTTTCAAAGTATATAATGATTATAAGTTAAAATTAAAGGCATATTCAAAAAAACGATTCGATCCATTTTGTAGATGGGAAAGAATCACAATACCTTTTGGCGATAAACATATGGAAACAACTATCGGACAATTAAATTTTTTTAAATGGGCAATTGAGAATAAAGTAATCCAATATATTGAAAATAATTACAATATAATAGAGAGTGATATGAATAACAGAAATAGTACATCCCGAAATCGTAATGTTATTGAAAATGTAGATAATACAAAAACACGAAAACGCAGGGAAGAATTATCTGTATCAGCCTGTAAATGCATTAAAAAGGAAAAAGTAAAGATAGTTGTAAAATTTGACCTATAAAAACATTGAGATTTCAAATGTAGAAATATGTTTATTTAGTTTTTTTAATCCTTCAATAATAGGTTGTAAATCATTATAAATTAAATAATCAACACCAAGTTTTCTTTTAATCTCTTCTTCTGTTTTATTAAAAGAGATTAATTCTTTTTTTGTAGGTATATAAATACCATATTCATTCGTATTTTTCACAATTGGTGAACAAGATGCAAAAAATATGTTTTTACAATCATATTTTTTGACCATTTCAATTAAATGTTTACTAGTATTACCCCTAACAATAGAATCATCCACAATTAATACATTTTTATTTGTAAAACAATTTTCAATACCAGATAGTTTACGTTTTATATTTTGTTGAATAATATTTTTATTTTTCATAATGAATGTTCTATCTATATATCTATTTTTTATAAATCCTTCGCGAATAGGAATATTCAATATTTCTTGTATACCATGCGCAAAAGTGACACTTGTATCAGGAACAGGAATTATATAATCAATCTCTTTATAATTCCAATTAAGTTTAATCTTTTCTCCAAGTATGTTTCCTATTTTAATCCGAGCTTCATTTACATTTATTTTATCAATACAAGAATCAGGCCTTGCAAAATATATATATTCAAATAAACAAGGAGATAATAACGAATTTTTGTATGTTTTATGGAATATATCTTTACTGTTATTTGAAAAAATAATAGTTTCTCCTGGGTTAACATCTCTTACAATATCATAATCTAACAAATTAAGGGCAACGGATTCGCTAGATATAATGTTATTTTCTGATTTTTGACCCCAAATCAGTGGACGAATTCCATTTTTATCTCTAACCGCAATCATTCCATAATCTTTAATAATAATTAATAAACAAAAACTTCCTTTTAATATTTCATGTAAATAATCAATTGTTTCGAAAATAGTGTATTGGGTTATTTCATTTTTTTTACTTATTAATTCATATAATTTACAAGAAAAAACTGATAATATTATTTCAGAATCAGACTGAGTATCTAAAGAAATATGGTATTTATCATTAATAATGTTTATAATTTCTTTTGTATTTATAATATTCCCATTGTGGCATAAACTAATTCGTCTTGGAAACAAATTGTAAAATGGTTGTATGTTTTCAGATATACCATTTGTTCCGTAACGAACGTGTCCTATATAATTATTACATTCAAGTTTATTAGGATTTTCATTTTGAAATGCATATTTAACAAGACCATTATATTTCTTTACACAAAACTCATTGCATATTCCTACACTATCTTGTCCACGATGCTGCAAACACATTAATCCCTCTATTATTTCATAAAAAATATTTTCATTTTTATGAAAACTATGAATGCCAATTATTCCACACATAACATATTAATCTATTTATTTTTATATGTTTAAAGTTCTTTAATAAAATTATGTATAATGCGCATCCACGTATATCCACTGTCTTTTTCATCATTTATGTCATATTTTGTATTATCATTTGCATCTATACGTAATACTTTTGGTTGATTTACCTTTTCTGCTCTTGTAATCCATTCATTGTGATAGTCATTACATTTTTGTAAATAATCTAATGTTATTCCTGATTCACCATCTCTGCTTCTTTTACATATTCTTTCTAAGCATACATTAGGCGAAACATCTGCGTAAACTATAGCATCTAAATTCATATCTTGTTTTCTAGTTTCGTAAAAGTATTCGTATATTTGATATTCAATATCTTCTATTTTATTATCATCTTTTAACATTTTTGCAAATACGTTGTTGTCAGCTTCCAAAGAACGTTCACAGATAATATATTTACACTCAGGATTTTCACGAATAGTTTGTGCAAGTTTTGCGGTTCTTGTAGCATACGCCATTACTTGAAATGAAAATGCATATTTTTCTGGATTTCCATAAAATTTTTCTAATATTGTTGTTCCATTAGAGTCTTTAATAGTTTCCCAAACATCTACCGGTTCTCTTATAAAGAGAATACTATTATCTCCTTCTTTTAACAAAGAATTTATATAATTTTCAAGATTGTTTATAAGTGTGGTTTTACCTGCTCCAATGTTACCTTCAATAGAAATGATTTTGGGAAACGACATGTTATATATATTATAAATATATTGCTACTAAATATTGTCCGTATTATTTGTTTTTCGTAATCAATTTTTTAATGATTCAACATTACCAACTTTTTTAAAGCCTTGCATTTTGATTGCTTTGAATCCATTTCTGATTTATTCAAATAAAGCCACGGTTTATGAACACCAAAACTATTTTCATTGTATAATACTTCAGTTGAAAAGGATTTTGCTGTATTTATGTTAGGAATATTTAAATGTTCTCCATATTTTGTAAAAAATACGTCTTCATTCATATCTGTAGGTCTTTTATGTTTGTTCAATATTTCTAACATTTTACTCTTTTTTCGTAAAGAAAGTCCACCGTTTCCAACCCAGTTCTCATTGGGAGCTCCAACATAATCGTATTGTAAAAAATTATTAATATCGTCTTTGCATTCTTCGCAAATAACTGTATCAGTCTGAAATACTAAAAAGGTTTCGGTATTTATATATGAATAAAAATCCTTTGAAGTTAGTAAATTATTGTAGTCTTCTAGAGTAAGGTTCTCCACATTCAAATTATGTAAAGTTATTCTATGCTTGTTTTTTTTAAGTGTTGTGTTAACGATCTTTTCTACAAATGATTTATTTTGAGTTCCATGTAATATAACAATATCCCAAGTTTCATCTAAATTAGAGGTAAAATTTTCCAAAACAAATGATAGAGCTTTATGTTTTCTTGGTTCTACAATAATAGCAGTTCGCTTTTCCGAGAACCCTTCTACATTTGAGAAGTATTTTTGCAAAAACAGTAATATAAGTAATAATATTAGTAAAATCATCGCTCTAATTATGTATATTTTATGTTTCATTAGTATATAAATGTATTATATTTTAATCATAGTTCTCTTGGTGTTGTTATTATTTTTATATGTGAAACAAAATTATTTTCAAGAAAAAGAGAACCTCGAAGAAAAACCGAAGAAAATACCCAAAATTATAATACAAACTTGGAAAAATGGGGAGATACCATCAAAGTATCTACCATTAATTGAAAATGTAAAAAAACATAATCCAGATTATCAATATATATTCTTTACAGATGAAGATATTGATGATTTCTTGAAAACTAATTATTTAGAATACTATAAAACCTATAAAGAATTGCCAATTAAGATACAAAAAATAGATTTCTTCAGATATATTGCAGTATATCATTATGGTGGAATCTATTTAGATCTTGATATGGATGGTCTTAAAAATATGGACGAAATATTGCATCATAACGCAGTATTTCCTGTAGATGAATATATAAATACATTCAATGGTCGTTTTAAAAGATATAAAAAATTTTATAATAACGAACAATACTTTTTATTAGGACAGTATGCATTTGCAGCCGAACCTAAAAATCCGTTTATAAAATTATTAATAGATAATATACACAATAACATAAATAAAATAATCAAAACTGTAAATCATAACCATGAAGATTACGTTTATACAACTACTGGACCAGATTATGTTTCCAAAATATATTTAGAATACAAAGACAAAGAGAACATACACATTTTAGACAACAAAAAAAGACAATATTTCGGTGATTTTGCACAACATAAATATTTTGGTTCTTGGAAAAAATCATAATAATCGTCGGGAGAAATTATTAGAAGGTTTATATTTTAATAAATCTAAGATATGTGAAGTAGTTTTAAATTCATCTTTACCATATATATCTTGCAACATTAACCATTCAAACAATCCACCTGTATATAAAAACACATAAGAGAAACCAAGGGAATATAACTGATTATATTTTTGAACAGCAGTCTCATCATTTGCATTTTTTCCATAAACTAATATTTGTTTCTTTTTAAATTCGTATACATTTATCAAGTCATTCATTAATTTTTCTTCTTCATAACAAGAAATAGTATTAGAAATAAGACAATTTTGTTCATTAATAGGAAGAGTATTTATAATTATAAAACTTTCAGGATATTGAATAGCATATTGTATATCTTCGAAAGAAGCTCTTTGTATAGATTTATTTTTGAAAAAGGAGAACATATTATGTATACTGACGTGTAAAATTATATATTGTTTTGGCAAACAATATATAAAATTGATTAAAAAAATAAATAAACATTTTTATTATATAAATCATCCAACATGGAATTATTACAAAGTAAGTTATCTAGCTCTGAATGGGAGACAATTGAAAAACCGGTATCAGATGAAGAAAAGAAAATTCTACAACTGATTATAGATGGTTACCATAATCAAGATATATGCGAAAATGAAAATAAGACATTTATTTCTTATAGTAAAATCGAACCAACCAATGAAATAGACTATTTTATTTTCAAAAAATATTTTGAAGATGATATCCAAAAAGCAGTTAACAAATATGGTATAGGAACATCAATATTAAATCTTAATGTTATGACTATGGTAGAAGGTAAGTTATTGCGAACATTAAGAAGTGGAGATTCAATACGACTACAAAATTCAGAAAATGCAATAAAAAACAATAAAAATATAATTGTTGAGTATATTTTGATTTATCAATTTACAAATCTTTTAAAATATCTTCACAAAAAAAAGGAAAAATATGTGTTATACTTATACAATCTTATTCAAATAAAAAAAACAAATATAAAAAATATTAATACGTATGTATTAAAATATATCAATAAAATTATTGATTACTGCAATAAAAAGACACCTATAAAAAGTGTTATATACAAAGCAGTAGATTTGATTGAAAAGAATAAAATTCTTCATACATATGCAGATAAAGAATTATATTCCCATCAAAAAAAACTATTTAAACTATTTAAAACCAGAAAAGAAACCGAAACATTATTGGAAACAATAAGTGAAGAAATATCACGCGAAGGAGATGGAGAAAAAATGCTTGAATTGGAAAAGAAACAAAAAGAATACTATTCTAAATTGAATCCAATGTTGATATTATATACTGCACCAACTGGTACAGGAAAAACATTGTCTCCTATTGGTTTGTCAGAAAATTACAGAATAATATTTGTGTGTGTTGCAAGACATATTGGTATGGCATTGGCAAAAGCAGCTATAAGTGCTAATAAAAAGATAGCATTTGCATTTGGTTGTAAAACTGCGGATGATATTAGATTACACTACTATTCTGCCGTTGAATATACAAGAAATTATAAGTCTGGTGGTATATTTAAAGTAGATAATAGCGTAGGAACAAACGTAGAAATAATTATATGTGATGTTCAATCATATTTAACAAGTATGTATTACATGTTAGCATTTAATAAGGAAGATAACATCATAACATATTGGGATGAACCTACAATTACAATGGATTATGAAGAGCATGAATTGCATGATGTTATTAAAGAGAATTGGAAGCAGAATCAGATTTCGAAAATGATATTGTCTTGTGCAACTTTGCCAGATAGACAAGAAATGGCGCCAGTTTATATGGATTTTAAAGGAAAATTTGAAAATGCAGAATTGCACACTATTACCAGTTATGATTGTAAAAAATCAATACCAATATTAGATAAAAATGGTTATTGTGTATTACCTCACTATTTGCATAACAATTATAAAGATATGATGGTAGGAGTGGATTATTGTATGAATAATAAGACATTATTACGCTATTTCGATTTAAATGAAATTATTAGTTTTATAAAATATATGGAAAAGAACCTTTCTGAATCATATATAAATTCGTATTTTCAGGACTTATCGAATGTTACTATGAATAATATAAAAGAGTTTTATTTGGAAATTTTGTTAAATATCAAAGAAGATGAATATGATACTATATATAAATACTTCAATTCATCCAAGCGTAATAAATTTCAAAATGATCAAATAGTAAGAACACAAAGTTTAAATGCAGATACTACAAAAGGAGGAGGAGAACTTAAACGCACAGTAAGTGTATTTGATACACCAAAAAAGAAAGAAACAACTTCAACTGGAGGATTATTAGCCACTACAAGTGATGCTTATACATTTACAGATGGTCCAACAATTTATTTAACAGATGACATTGACAAAGTAGGACAGTTTTATATTCAACAAACAAAAATCGAAACAAGTGTATTTACAACTATAATGAACAAAATAAAGATAAATAAGGAAAATTTGGATAAAATAGATAAAATAGAAAGTGAATTGAATGCTATTGATACAAAGAATGCAGGAGAAAGTGATAAAGTTGAATATTCAAAAAAGAGTGAGACTGGTAAATTGTCAAATGAATCAAGTAAACTCGTAGAAGAAATGAATAAATTAAGAAAAAAACTACTTCTAGTAACGTTGGACCCTATGTATAGTCCTAATACAAGACCACATCAAAATATTTGGGCTCCAAATGGAGAAATCGTAGAAAATGCATTTGTAGCAGATTTGGGAGAAGAAAATACAAAGACACTGATGAGTTTGAACATAGAAAATAATTACAAGGTGTTATTGTTGTTGGGAATTGGAACATTTAAGTATCATAAAAATGTAAAATATATGGAAATGATGAAAGAGTTAGCAGATAAGCAAAAGTTATTTATGATTATAGCATCCACTGATTATATTTATGGAACAAATTATCAGTTCTGTCATGGATTTATTGGAAAGGATTTGGAGAAGACAACCCAACAAAAATTATTACAAGCAATGGGACGAATTGGAAGAAATAGTATTCAGCAAGATTATACTATCCGATTTCGTAATAATGATATGATATATAGGTTGTTTACAAAGCAAGAACGAAATATGGAGGCAATTAATATTTGTAAATTATTTAATAGTAATTAGAGATGTGTAAAATATTCAATAGTATTTTTTAATCCAATTTCTAAAGATGTAGTAGGTTTCCAATCTAAAATGGTGTTTGCAAGAATTAAGTTAGGTTTTCTTTTAGTAGGGTCGTCTTGTGGTAAATCTTGGAATCCAATTTTTGATTTGGAATTTGGAAGTAACTGTAAAATAACGTTGGATAATTCTAATATAGACATTTCATAATCATTTCCAATATTGATAGGACCAATCGATTTTGTATTGTTCATTAATCGAACTAATCCATCTACAGTGTCATCTATATAACAAAAACTGCGTGTTTGATTTCCACTTCCATATATAGTTATTTTTTCATTGTTTAAACATTGATTAATAATATTGCTAACGACACGTCCGTCATTTTTATCCATTTTAGGTCCATATGTATTAAATATTCTTGCAATTCGAACGTCCAAATTATGAAAACGGTTATAATCACTTAATAATGTTTCAGAAATACGTTTACCTTCATCATAACAAGACCGAATACCAATAGGATTTACATTTCCCCAATAATATTCATTTTGTGGCGATATTTGTGGATCTCCATAAATTTCAGAAGTAGAAGACAATAGAATTCGTGCTTTATTTTTCATAGCCAATTCACACATATTTTTAGTTCCTATATAATTTGTATCTAATGTATGTATAGGGTTTTTTTGATAAGCTTTTGGCGATGCAGGACAAGCCAAGTGATAAATCATATCTACAACTAATGAAATAGGGTTAATAACATCATGAAAAATAAATTCAAAATGAACATTCTTTTTTAAATGTTCAATATTTTTCATAGAACCAGTATAATTATTATCCAAACAAATAACATACATACCATCATTTAATAGTTTTTCGCACAAATGAGAACCTATAAATCCAGACCCTCCAGTAACTAAAACTCTTTTCATTTATATCAGTATTATAAATGAAAATCTTATGTTTTTATTTTTATAAAATATTTATAGTCCAGTTTTATAATTAACAACGTAAGGATTTTCTTGTAATTGTTCTGCAAAGTTAATAGTATTACGTTCTGCATTAACATTTGATGGTAGTGTATTATGATTACCAGCTACTCTTCCCATATTAGAGACATCAGGAGAAGCATAAGGCATATTACCTACAACATCTCTGTTCATTTTCAATGTGTTATCTCTTGTTTTTTCACGCATATTAACATCGCCATTTAATAAAGACATGTTACCCTTGGTTAATCTTCCGTTTATAGTGCTTGATTTGATATCATTATTTCTTTGATTATCAATCGATTCATATGATTTAAGTTCTCTGTGTCCATCTGTAGCACCAACACCACCAGTATAATAGAAATCTCCAGTTTCATTTCTTGTAGTATAAGCAACTTGATGGTCAGTAACCATATAAGCGCCTCCATTTTGATTGGCATTAATATTCATATGGTTCTTGGAGTTTTCGGTAGTTTCACGCATAGTTGTTGCAGGTCGATCAGCAGGATTAAAGATATATGAATTGGGAACTTTTGTGCCAGCATTTTGGTAAGGACGAAGAGAACCTACTACATTTTCCTTTCTTGAAGGGCGTAAAACATCTAAAAGAGGAGCAATCGCAGCATTTAAACCTCCACTTACCATACCAAAATAAGTATCTTGTTTATTATGAGAACGGTTATTAGGATAGGCCTTTTTAGATTTAATACCGTAATCAGCATTGGTAGCAGGATTACGTGCATTAGCGTTGGCAACACCCATAGGAACTGGTCCTAATTGTTGATTATGGGAAGGCATATATTCACCGGGAACATAACTAGCATTTTGTTCAGCACTTGCAACACCTGTATAAGAAGTAGTAGTTTCAGGTCTTGTAACGTGTCTATCAATAGGGATAGAATGTAAAGCAGGTCCCTTTTCAAGACCAGTAGTAGTCATATATCTGTCTTCTGACATTTCAAAATCTCTATCAGGTCTATGTTTTTCCATATTGCCCATATTTTCAACAGTGGGCACATTTTGTGTAATACCGTTAGCAGGACCTTCGTGTCCAACTAAAGAAACACCACCGGCTCTTGGATTTGTTAAAACTCTCATTTGGTCAACATCCTTAGGCATCCAACTTTCTCTTTCCATCATACCGGAATTAAAACCTTGTGAACCTTCTGTAGTATAACCTAATCCCAATCCAGGAGCAACACGTTCTTCCTCAAAAGGTTTTACATTAGCCATTCTCATACTGGGATTAATACGAGATTGCATAAAATTATTTTGATTGGGAGTTCCGTGTGCCCAGTGGACATTTTCGTCGGGTTTAAATAAAGGGGATTGTTCTTTTTTGATATTAATTTGTGAACCGTTACCTGTATAATTATCTAAAAGCCCTTCGTTCGTGTTGGCAAGTGCTTTTACAGTTCTTAAATTACTTCCAAAATAGGGAACCATATTATTATGTTGGAAGTAATCACTACCAACCTTTTCGCCAGTTAATGAGTAAAAATTAGGTTGTTCTGAACCGTCAGAAGGGGTTTGATTTTGTTTAGAGTGGAAATATTTATCTGTATAAACACCTTGACTATCAAATTTGTTTAAACGAGA
>MDSZ01055784.1_pt1 | contig 12595 bp, 10 predicted proteins | sample 811201 | NCBI WGS metagenome assembly MDSZ01 (sample SAMN05326647, study PRJNA326480) | marine metagenome | isolation source: seawater | place: Indian Ocean: North | collected 2010
ATCGGCCTGGAAGAGATCATGCGCCGCTCGCAGATCGCCGTGACCGCGAGCAAGGAGCCCTTCACCTTCTATATGGTCGCCGCCTTCATCTACCTGGGCCTGACCGTTCTCGCCATGATCGGCCTGCATTTCCTCGAGAAGCGCGCTAGCCGTGGCTTCGTCCGGAGCGCCTCATGAACTGGGAAGTCATCATCAAATGGCTGCCGCGCCTGTCCGAAGGCGCGCTGCTGACACTCGAACTGGTGGCCATTGCCGTCGTGGCCGGCCTGATCGTCGCATTGCCCATGGGCATCGCCCGCGCGTCCAAGCACTGGTACGTACGCGCCCTGCCCTACGGCTACATCTTCTTCTTCCGTGGCACGCCGCTGCTGGTGCAGCTGTTTCTGGTCTACTACGGCCTGGCGCAGTTCGATGCGGTGCGCCATGGCCCGCTCTGGCCCTACCTGCGTGACCCCTACTGGTGCGCAATCATCACCATGACCCTGCATACCGCGGCCTACATTGCCGAGATCCTGCGCGGCGCCATCCAGGCCGTGCCGCAGGGCGAGGTCGAGGCCGCCCGTGCACTGGGCATGTCACGGGCGCAGGCGATGTTCTACATCATCCTGCCGCGCGCCGCGCGCATCGGCTTGCCGGCCTACAGCAACGAAGTGATCCTGATGCTCAAGGCCAGCGCCCTGGCCAGCACCGTCACCCTGCTGGAACTGACCGGCATGGCGCGCACCATCATTGCCCGCACCTACCTGCCGGTCGAGATCTTCTTCGCGGCGGGTCTGTTCTACCTGGCCATCGCCTTTGTTCTGGTAAGGGCCTTCCGCCTGCTGGAACGCTGGCTGCGCGTCGACGCCTGCCAGGGTCGCTGAGCCGTTCGGGCCGTCCCTTGCAGACGGCCCCTCGCCCGTCACGAGCATCATGTCAGAGCCTTTCCTCACCTCCGGCGATCTGCTCATCCGCTTCCAGGCGCTGGACGGCTTCCTCCTGCAGCACCAGGACCTGTGGCGCCCCAGGCCATTTCATCACCTGCAACTGCCCTGGGAGAGCCAGCACCCCGAGCTCGCCAACTGGTTGCGCGGCCGCTCGCTGGAGCAGGCAGAGGCCGCCGACAACGCCCCCTACCAGCTCACAGCACCCGCGCCCTTCGCCGAGCTGGCACGCCAGGCGCGCGAGCTGAGCGCCCTGGGCGAGCTGCCGAACGCGGCCGGCACACAGCGCTCGCACGCGTTCGGCGTCGATGTCCCTGGGCGCAAGATGGCGCAGATCCAGGCCTTCGCCAGCCACCTGTCGTTCGACCAGCGCCCGCACCACTGGCTCGACTGGTGCTCGGGCAAGGGCCATCTCGGTCGCTGGCTGACCCAGGACGAGCAACGACTGACGTGCCTGGAGTACGACCCGGCGCTGGTGCAGGCCGGCCATCTGCTCAGCCGCCGCCTGGGCGTGCAGGCGGCGCATCTGCATCAGGACGTACTCCGCGACGACGCCGCCGAGCGACTCGATGCCGGGCAGACGCCCGTCGCCCTGCATGCCTGCGGCGACCTCCACGTACGCCTGCTGCAACTGGCCAAGCAGAAAGGCTGTACACAGCTGGCAGTAGCGCCCTGCTGCTACAACCGCATTACCGCCCCGCACTACCAGGCCCTGTCGCAGGTGGCGCAGGCATCGGCGCTGCGCCTGTCACGTGACGACCTCGGCCTGCCGCTCAGCGAAACCGTGACGGCGGGCGCCCGCGTACGTCGCCAGCGCAACCAGTCGATGGCCTGGCGCCTGGCCTTCGACCTGCTGCAACGCCAGCTCAGGGGCGTCGACGAGTACCTGCCGACCCCCTCGCTGCCCAGTGAGTGGTTCAGCAAGCCGTTCGCCAGCTTCTGCCAGGACCTGGCCGCACTGCGTGAGGTACCCGCTCCCGGCGAGCAGGACTGGCAGGCGCTGGAGGCCCGCGGCTGGCAACGCCTGGCCGAGGTGCGCAACCTCGAACTGCTGCGCAACCTGTTCCGCCGCCCGCTGGAGCTCTGGCTGCTGCTCGATCGCGCCCTGTACCTGCAGGAGCAGGGCTATGACGTGAAGCTGGGCAGCTTCTGCGACTACCAGCTGACCCCACGCAACCTGCTGCTGGTCGCCGAGAGCGCCTGAGTTGCACACAGAAGCTGTGGATAACTCTGTTGATGCTTTCTGGGCAAAAGCACCCAGCACCCGAGGGAATTGCCCTGCGGACATCTGGCTATTTTTCGACCATAAAAAATAAGTCGCAGAAAAACAAAGACTTGCGAAAAACCGTGACGAAGCGCACAGCAGCGGTGCGAACTGCTCAGCGACGCCTTCTCTTTGTGCATAAAAGAAGCGCTGCTGATAGCCAGGACCGTAAACATGCGGCTTGAAGGTGGCTTTACTCGTGCCGACGAATGGATATAATGGCGCCCCCACTAAGCCGGTATAGCTCAGCTGGTAGAGCAACTGACTTGTAATCAGTAGGTCCCGGGTTCGACTCCTGGTGCCGGCACCATTTAGTATCAAAGGCCTGCTCTCATGCAGGCCTTTTTTGTTTTTACAGCGACCAGTCTTCTAGAGCGGCTTCGGCTCCACATGCAGCTGGCGGGAGCGGCCGCAAGAGCACGAGGTAGATGTATGCGCATCCTGATCACCGGCGGTGCCGGCTTCATCGGTTCGGCCCTGATTCGCCACCTAATCCGGCAGACTGATCACGAGGTGCTCAACCTCGACAAGCTGACCTATGCCGGCAACCTGGAGTCGCTGGAAACAGTCGCCGACAGCCCGCGCTACCGTTTCGTGCAGGCGGACATCGCCGATAGCGAACAGGTCGCCGCGACGCTGGCCGAATTCCAGCCGGATGCCGTGATGCACCTGGCTGCGGAATCGCATGTCGACCGCTCCATCGACGGCCCCGCCGCATTCATCCAGACCAACATCGTCGGCACCTACAGCCTGCTGGAAAGTGTCCGCAGCTACTGGCTCGGGCTCGATGCCGAACGCCAGGCCGCCTTCCGCTTCCACCACATCTCCACCGACGAGGTGTACGGCGACCTGCACGGCGTCGACGACCTGTTCAGCGAGACCACGCCCTACGCACCCAGCTCCCCGTACTCGGCCAGCAAGGCGGCGTCCGACCACCTGGTGCGCGCCTGGCTGCGCACCTATGGCCTGCCGGTGCTGATCACCAACTGCTCGAACAACTACGGCCCGTACCACTTCCCCGAGAAGCTCATCCCGCTGATGATCCTCAACGCCCTGGCCGGCAAGCCACTGCCGGTCTACGGGAATGGCCAGCAGGTGCGCGACTGGCTCTATGTCGAAGACCACGCCCGCGCGCTGCTCCAGGTGGTCAGCGAGGGTCAGGTGGGCGAGACCTACAACATTGGCGGGCACAACGAGCAGAAGAATCTCGACGTGGTGCATGCCATCTGCGCGCTGCTGGAAGAACTGGCACCGCAGAAACCGGCCGGTATTGCCCGCTACGAGGAGCTGATCACCTACGTGCAGGATCGCCCCGGTCATGACCTGCGCTACGCCATCGACGCCAGCAAGATCGAGCGCGAGCTGGGTTGGGTACCAGAGGAAACCTTCGCCAGCGGCCTGCGCAAGACGGTGCAGTGGTACCTGGACAACCTCGACTGGTGCCGCCGCGTGCAGGATGGCAGCTATCAGGGCCAGCGGCTCGGCGCACTTTAAGGAGTTTCAATGAAAGGCATCATCCTCGCCGGCGGCTCCGGCACGCGTCTGCACCCCATTACCCTCGGCGTGTCCAAGCAGCTGCTGCCGATCTACGACAAGCCGATGATCTACTACCCGCTGTCGGTGCTGATGCTCGCCGGTATTCGCGAGATCCTGATCATCTCCACGCCCGAGGACCTGCCGAACTTCAGCAAGATGCTCGGCGACGGCAGCCAGTTCGGCATCACCTTGCAGTACGCCGAACAACCCTCGCCCGATGGCCTGGCTCAGGCCTTCCTGATCGGCGAGTCGTTCATCGGCAGTGACTCGGTGTGCCTGATCCTCGGCGACAACATCTTCCACGGCCAGCACTTCACCGAGATGCTGCTGCGTGCCGCCAGCCACGACAGCGGCGCCACCGTGTTCGGCTACTGGGTCAGCGACCCCGAGCGCTTCGGCGTGGTGGAGTTCGATGCCGCAGGCAACGCCCTGTCGATTGAGGAGAAACCGGCCAAGCCGAAGTCGAGCTTCGCTGTGACCGGCCTGTACTTCTATGACAACGACGTGGTGCGCATCGCCAAGGCCGTCAAACCCTCGGCACGTGGCGAACTGGAGATCACCGACGTCAACAACGCGTACCTGGCCCGTGGCGATCTGCGCGTGGAGCGTTTCGGCCGTGGCTTCGCCTGGCTCGACACCGGCACCCACGACAGCCTGATCGACGCCTCGCAGTACGTGCAGACGGTGGAAAAGCGCCAGGGCCTGAAAGTCGCCTGCCTCGAGGAGATCGCCTACCAGCAGGGCTGGATCGACCGGGACCAGCTGCTGAGGTGCGCCAAGGCGCTGGGCAAGACCGGCTACGGCCAGTACCTGTACAAACTGGCGGAGGAATCGCAGTGAAGGTGATCGAGACCGCACTGCCGGAAGTGCTGATCCTGGAGCCCCAGGTGTTCGGTGACGAACGCGGCTTCTTCTTCGAGAGTTTCAATGCCAAGCGCTTCGCCGAGGCCACCGGCCTGCAGCGCGACTTCGTGCAGGACAATCACTCACGCTCGGCGCGCGGGGTGCTGCGCGGCCTGCACTATCAGCTGCAGCAGGCCCAGGGCAAGCTGGTGCGGGTCAGCGCCGGCGAGGTCTACGACGTGGCCGTGGACGTGCGCCGCAGCTCGGCGAACTTCGGCAAATGGGTCGGCGTACACCTGTCGGCCGAGAACAAGCGCCAGCTCTGGGTACCCGAAGGTTTCGCCCATGGCTTCCTGGTGCTGAGCGACTACGCCGAGTTCCTCTACAAGACCACTGACTACTACGCACCGGCCCATGAACGCTGCATCTACTGGGATGACGCGCAACTGGCCATCGACTGGCCGCTCGACGGCCTGACGCCACAGCTGTCGCTCAAGGACCAGCAGGGCGTGAGCCTGAGCGAGGCCGAGACCTTCGCATGAAGATTCTGATCAGCGGCCACACCGGCCAGGTTGCCCAAGCCCTGCAGCACGCACTCGCCGATCACCAGTTGCTGAGCCTGGGACGCCAGGCATTCGATCTGGAACAACCCGCCAGCCTGCGCGAGACGGTCCTGCGTGAACGCCCGCAACTGCTGATCAACGCCGCCGCCTACACGGCCGTGGATCTCGCCGAGCAGGAGCCCGAGCGCGCCTTCGCCGTCAACGCCGAAGCCCCCGGCGCCATGGCCAAGGCCTGCGCAGAGCTGGGTATCCCGCTGATCCACTACTCCACCGATTACGTCTTCGATGGCAGCAAGAACGGCGCGTACCACGAAGACGATGCCAGCAATCCGCTCGGCGTATATGGCGCGAGCAAGCTGGCCGGCGAGCAGGCCGTGGCCGCCAGCGGCTGCGAGCACCTGATCCTGCGCACCAGCTGGGTCTACTCGCGCCACGGGCGCAATTTCCTGCTGACCATGCAGCGCCTGCTGCAGGAGCGCGAAGAGTTGAAGGTGGTCGACGACCAGATCGGCGCACCGACCTGGGCCGGCAGCATCGCGGCTGCCAGCGCCGAGCTGATCCAGGCCTGGCAGCAGGGCAACCGCCACTGGGGCACCTATCACCTGACCAACCAGGGCCAGACCAGCTGGTTCGGCTTCGCTCAGGCCATCGCCGAGCACCTGCGCGCCGCCGGCAAGCCCTGCGCCAGGCTGCTGCCGATCCCCAGCAGCGACTACCCGACCCCGGCCCGCCGCCCGCTCAACTCGTGCCTGGACGGCACGCGCCTGGCGCACGACTGGAACCTGCGCCTGGCCGACTGGCGCCAGGCACTGCAACAGTGCCTGGGTGAAACGCCCTAGGCTTTCCGCACCGGATCACCCAGCCCCGCTTCTTTCACCCCTGCCCTAGGCGGTGAAGCGCTGAATCTGCTGCTGCAGACCACTGGCCAGTTGCGCGAGATCGCGGCTGGCCAGTGAGCTCTGCTCGGCACCGCTGACCACCTCGCCGATGCTGTCGTTGAGCCCGTTGATGTTCTGGCTGATCTCGCTGGCCACCGCCGTCTGCTCCTCGGTGGCGGCCGATATCTGCACGTTGCCGTCGGCGATGCCCTCGATGGCGAGCGCGATGTGATTGAGCACCTCGTCGGCCTCCCTGGCATGGCTGACACTGTTCTGCGCCTGCTCGCGCGACTGCTGCATGGCGCTGACCGCACTGCGCGCGCCGCTCTGCAGGCCGTCGATCATGCTGCGGATCGACTCGGTGGCCTGCTGGGTGTTGCTGGCCAGCGCCCGCACCTCGTCGGCCACCACGGCGAAGCCGCGCCCGGCCTCCCCCGCGCGCGCCGCTTCGATGGCGGCGTTGAGCGCCAGCAGGTTGGTCTGCTCGGCGATGCTCTGGATCACGCCCAGCACCTTGCTGATCTCGTCGCTCTGGTTGTGCAGGCTGTCGATCACCTTGCCGGCCTCGTCCACCGACGAGGACAGGCCACGAATGGCATTCAGATTGGCCTGCACCAGATCGCGCCCCTGACGCGCCTCGCGGTTGGCATCGGCCGCGGCGCCGGCCATGTTCTGCGCATTCTGCGCCACCTCCTGCACCGCCACGCTCATCTCGTGCACCGCCGTGGCCACCATGTTGGTCTGGTCGCCCTGGCTGGTCGCGGCCTGGCTGGCCTGGGCGCTGATCGCGCTCATCTCCTCGGCAGCCGCAGCCAGCTGGGTGGCGGTCTCGGTCAGGTGACGGATCAACGCCTGTTGATGTTCGAGCAGGGTATTGAAGGCACGCGCCGTGTCGGCCACCTCGTCGCTGCCCTCGGCGTTGGCCCGCAGGGTCAGGTTGGCGTTCTCCTGCACCTCGCTGATCACACCGCGCAGGGCCGACAGCGGGCGGATGATCGACAGGCCGATCACCAGGGCCACCAGCAGCACCAGCAGCAGCGCGACCACACCGATGCCGATGAAGGTGTTGCGCATCGACTGGTACAGCTCGCCGGTACGAACCCCGAGTTTTTCCCCCTCGCTGAGCTGCAGGGCGATCAGCTGCTCAAGCTCGCTGCCGAGCGGATCGAAGGTGCCGTACAGCTCGCGGTTGAAGCTGCGCGGCTCGATCGCCCGCAGCTGGCCGCCATCGAGCTTGCCCATGTACTGGTCCACCAGCTGCTGCACCTGCTGCAGGTCGACGCGTACCCGTTCGACCCTGGCCTTTTCGTCCGCAGTCATGTTGGTCGCCAGGTAGGCCTTCCAGGCCTGGTCGCCGCGTTGGCGGGCCGAGGCCAGGGCCTCGCGCAGCTTGGCCTCGTCGAAGAGTTCGGCGCGGTATTTGTGCAGGGAGTCGACGATGGTCACCGCGTAGGCGTCGGCGAAGACCTTGAGCTGGCTGACCGGCTGCATCCGGTCCTTGAACAGTTCCTCGAAGCTCTGGTTCAGCCGGCTGGCGTTGTTCACCGCCATGCCGATCACCAACACCAGCACCACCAATGGCAGCAGCGCGAGGAACAACAAACGCATACGAACGGTGAGTCGTGACAGCATGGCTGTTCTCCTGCAGGACAACGCGCATGTATCGTCCCTGCGGAGCGCAACGGGTGGCCCATGGATCCCTGGCACCACCAGACAACAGGCATCCTCTCGGCAGCAGATGCACGCGACCCGACCTCGCCGGACCACGAACACGCGCACTTACCGATGGCGCTAAGTTACAGTATCGACCATATCCTGAATTCTGCATCGGCCGTCGCCCGCCCACCTTCAACAGTCATCTTCCATGCCCAGGCCTCCCCATCCCCGTCGTCTCCGCTGGCGCAGCCTGCTGCTGCTGGCCCTGCTGCTGGCGCCCCTGCTGTGGCCGGTGCACTTTCTCGCCGAACGCTACTACCGCGGCGTGCTCACCGAGCAGAACCGCCAGACGCTGGACCTGTACGTGGCCAACCTGCTCGGCACCCTGCGCCGCTACGAGGTGCTGCCGCAGATCCTCGGTGACCTGCCGGGGCTGCGCGCCGCCCTCTATGCCCCGCAGGACCCGGCCGCGCTGGACGACGCCAACCGCCTGCTGGCGCGCATTCGCAAGCAGACCGGGGCCGACGTGATCTACCTGATGAATCCGCGCGGCGTCACTCTGGCGGCCTCCAACTGGGACCAGTCCGACAGCTTCGTCGCGGGCAACTTCGCCTTCCGCCCCTATTTTCGCGAGGCACTGGCCGGGCGCCTGGGGCGTTTCTTCGGCCTGGGCACCACCTCCGGCAAGCGCGGCTACTACTTCGCCTACCCGGTACGCGATGGCGAACGCAACATCGGCGCACTGGTGGTCAAGGTCGACCTGGACCACACCGAAACGCTGTGGGGCAACACCCCGGAGCAGCTGATGGTGACCGACATCAATGGCGTGGTGATCCTCACCTCGCGCCCGGACTGGCGCTTTCACGCCAGCCGCCCGCTGGACCGCGCCGAGCAACTGGCGATCGCCGCCAACCAGCCCTACCCCACGCAGGCGCCGCCGGTGCTGGACCTCGACCCCGGCGCCTGGCTGACGCAGAGCCGTGCCCTCGATGAGACCGGCTGGACAGTGAGCATCCTCGCCCCGCACATCCTGCTCGACCGCCCGGTGCGTACTGCCGTGGCCGTCGGCGCCGCCGCCCTGCTGGCCCTGTTGCTGCTGCTCGGCCTGATGATGCAACGCCGTCGCCACTACCTCGAACGCATCGCCTTCGACACCCAGACCAAGGCGGACCTGGAACAACGGGTGACCGAACGTACCCAGGACCTGGAACTGCTCAACAGCCGCCTCAAGCAGGAAGTGCTGGAGCGCGAGCAGGCCCAGCAGGAACTGGTACGCGCCCAGGACGAACTGGTGCAGGCCGGCAAGCTGTCCGCGCTCGGCACCATGAGCGCCAGCATCAGCCACGAACTCAATCAGCCGCTGGGCGCGATCCGCAGCTATGCCGAGAACGCCAGCACCCTGCTCGACCACCAGCGCAGTGACGACGCCCGTGCCAACCTCAGGCTGATCAGCGAACTGACCGAGCGCATGGCGTCGATCATCGCCCACCTGCGCGCCTTCGCCCGGCGCGATCGCCATGCGCCCGAGCGCGTCGCCCTGCAGCCCGCGCTGGACGATGCCCTGTCGCTGCTGGCCAAGCGGCGCAGAAGCATGGATGTCGAGCTGATACGCGACCTGCCGGACGCCACGCTGTGGGTCCAGGCCGGCGAGACCCGGCTGCGCCAGGTGCTCGGCAACCTGCTGGGCAACGCCCTGGATGCCCTGGTCGACAAGGCGCCGCCACGGCGGATCTGGATCAGCGTCGAGCAGCAGGCCGATCATCTCGATCTGCTGCTGCGCGACAACGGCCCGGGGTTCTCCGCCGAATCCCTGGCGCGTGCCCGCGAACCCTTCTTCACCACCAAGACCAGCGCCCAGGGCCTGGGGCTCGGCCTGGCGATCTGCGAAAGCCTGGTACGCGCCCTGGACGGCGAGCTGCTGCTGGCCAATCATCCGGCTGGCGGCGCGCTGATCACCCTGCGCCTGCGCCTGGCCACCCCAGGCGTCAACCTGCAACCTTCAGAGGACCCCTCGCCATGACCAGCGACAGCGCCATCGACAGCCGCATCCAGGTATTGCTGATCGACGACGACGCCCATCTGCGCCAGGCTCTCAGCCAGACGCTGGATCTGGCCGGGTTCAAGGTCCTCAGCCTGGGCAATGCCCAGGGCCTGGCCGCGCGCATTCCGGCCGGCTGGCCAGGCGTGGTGGTCAGCGACATCCGCATGCCTGGCATCGATGGCCTGGAGCTGCTGCAGCAACTGCGTGAACGCGATGCCGAACTGCCGGTGCTGCTGATCACCGGCCACGGTGACGTACCGCTGGCCGTGCAGGCGATGCGCGCGGGCGCCTATGACTTCCTGGAAAAGCCATTCGCCAACGATGACCTGCTCGACAGCGTGCGCCGGGCACTCGAGCTGCGCCGCCTGGTCCTGGACAACCGCAGCCTGCGCATGGCGCTGACCGACCGCCAGCAACTGGCCAGCCGCCTGGTCGGCCAGTCGGCGGCCATGCACCGCCTGCGTGAACAGATCGGCGCCCTCGCCGGCATCGCCACCGATGTGCTGATCCTCGGCGAGACGGGTGCCGGCAAGGAGGTGGTGGCGCGCGCCCTGCACGACCTGTCCAACCGCCGCAACGGCCCCTTCGTCGCCATCAACGCGGGGGCGCTGGCCGAATCGGTGGTCGAAAGCGAGCTGTTCGGTCATGAGGCCGGGGCCTTCACCGGGGCGCAGAAACGCCGCATCGGCAAGTTCGAGTTCGCCAACGGCGGCACCCTGTTCCTCGACGAGATCGAGAGCATGAGCCTGGACGTGCAGGTCAAGTTGCTGCGCCTGCTGCAGGAACGCGTGGTCGAACGCCTCGGCGGCAACCAGCTGATCCCGCTGGATATCCGCGTCATCGCCGCGACCAAGGAAGACCTGCGCCAGGCCGCCGATGCCGGGCGTTTCCGGGCCGACCTGTACTACCGCCTGAATGTCGCACCGCTGTCCATTCCGCCACTGCGCGAGCGCGGCGAAGATGCCCTGCTGCTGTTCCAGCACTTCGCCGATGGCGCCGCCGCACGCCACGCCCTGGCCTCGCGCGAGCTGCAGCCCGGGCAGCGCGCGCTGCTGCTGAGGCATCCATGGCCGGGCAACGTACGCGAACTGCAGAATGCCGCCGAACGCTTCGCCCTCGGCCTGGAACTGGCGCTGGACAGCAACGCGCCGAACCTGCCGCCGGTCAACGGCGGCCTCAGCGAACAGGTGGAAGCCTTCGAGCGCGCCCTGATCGCCGCCGAACTGAGCCGCCCGCACGGTTCGCTGCGCAGCCTGGCCGAAGCCCTGGGTGTGCCGCGCAAGACCCTGCACGACAAACTGCGCAAGCACGGCCTGAATTTCTCCGGCGCTGGCGGAAGCTCGCCAGAGGATTTCGACTGACTGGCGGCAAACCGCCAGATTCATCCGTCCCGACAGCGCCGCAAGCGCCACTAAAGCCCCCGGCCGCGCTTGGCCAGAGGCCATCGAGGCCGCTGCCGATGGGCTTCTGCGCGCTTGTCATGCGCCTGCCACAGAGGCCTGGCACAAGGGTTGCTCTAGACTTGCCCCAAGCGAACCCACAAGTACAAGTCCAGGCCTCGCTGACGCCACCGGCGTTTTTCTCCAAGCCGCCTAGACTTGCTCTTGTCCGTTCGTCAGCAGCGCCCCGGCGCAAATGCGATAAACACAACAAGAGGAAGCATCCGCATGTTCAAACTGACTGCCAAGGCGCTGGCTTGCGCCCTGTCCCTGTCCATCGCTGGCGTCGTTCACGCCGCCGACCCGATCGTCATCAAGTTCTCCCACGTCGTTGCCGAGCACACCCCGAAGGGCCAGGGTGCCATGCTGTTCAAGCAACTGGCTGAAGAGCGCCTGGGCGACAAGGTCAAGGTCGAGGTCTACCCGAACTCCTCGCTGTTCGGCGACGGCAAGGAAATGGAAGCGCTGCTGCTCGGTGACGTGCAGATCATTGCCCCGTCCCTGGCCAAGTTCGAGCATTACACCAAGCAACTGCAGGTATTCGACCTGCCGTTCCTGTTCGACGACATGGCTGCGGTCGATCGCTTCCAGAAAGGTCCGGAAGGCCAGAAGCTGCTGACCTCCATGACCGACAAGGGCATCACCGGCCTGGCCTACTGGCACAACGGTCTCAAGCAGCTGTCGGCCAACAAGCCGCTGCGCGAGCCGAAGGACGCCCGTGGCCTGAAGTTCCGCGTACAGGCTTCCGCCGTACTGGAAGAGCAGTTCAAGGCCGTGCGCGCCAACCCACGCAAGATGAGCTTCGCCGAGGTCTACCAGGGCCTGCAGACTGGCGTGGTCAACGGTGCCGAGAACCCCTACTCGAACATCTACAGCCAGAAGATGCACGAAGTACAGAAGTACATCACCGAGTCCAACCATGGCCTGCTGGACTACATGCTGATCACCAACACCAAGTTCTGGGACGGTCTGCCGGCTGACGTACGCGAAGAGCTGGACAAGATCATCGCCGAGGTCACCGTCGAGGTGAACAAGCAGGCTGACGCCCTCAACCAGGGTGACAAGCAGCGCATCCTGGACGCCGGCACCACCGAGATCCTGACCCTGACACCCGAGCAACGTGGCCAATGGCGCGACGCCATGCAGCCGGTGTGGAAGAAGTTCGAAGGCGAAATCGGTGCCGACCTGATCAAGGCCGCCCAAGCCGCCAACCAGCAGTAAGGCCGGAGAGCCGTAGGGTGGGCAGTATCGCCAGATACTGACCCACCTCGGCGTCCTGTACGCCGACATGCTGCACATGGTGGGTCGGCCACGACCGCCCCACCCTACGCCCTTTCCATTCGGGAGACCCGACCATGAACGCCTTGCGGCGCGCCTGGGAGCACTTCGAGGAAGGCTTCATCGCCTTTCTTCTCGCTGCCATGACCCTGATCACCTTCGTCTACGTGATCC
>MDSZ01162095.1_pt1 | contig 12595 bp, 9 predicted proteins | sample 811201 | NCBI WGS metagenome assembly MDSZ01 (sample SAMN05326647, study PRJNA326480) | marine metagenome | isolation source: seawater | place: Indian Ocean: North | collected 2010
TAAAATATTAACATTATTATCATCTTCATTAATAATATTTTTTATGTTAGAAAAATCAGTATTTTTTTTATCATAGTTGCCAAATTCATTGATTTTAGAACCATTATGGCTGTAAAAATTGACAAGAACATTATTCGTATTTGCAATAGAATTTATATAACTAAATACTTCATTTATCTCTGGATTATAATCCTTCATGCTATGTGAATCATCAAGAATAAAGTTAATTTCAGATAACTTTTCATTTATCTCAATCCAATTAATATGAGGTTTTGCAACAAGCATAATTAGCAAAACAAAAGAAATTATTCTAAGAAAAACTAAAATAATTTTTATATGTTTTTTTTCTTTTTGCAATCTTAGGTAATAATATGAACACAACACAAAACATACCAGTAATAGAGCAAAAGATATTTCGTAAAAACCCTGCCAATATACCTTCATAATTGTTACAAACTTAAGTTGGGTATCGGTTTTAAGTTGAAATCAGAGTATTCATCTTTATTAAGTAAAACTTCGCCAGTTAAAGCTATCATAGCTGCATTATCCGTACAATACTCCATCGGTGGAAAAAATATAGTCGAATCAATAGAAAAATCTTTACTTAATTTTTCTCTAAATCTTTTATTGGCTGCAACACCTCCAGAGATAGATATTGTTTTAATTTTAGTTTTAACCATTGCATGTTTAAGTCTGATAAGTAGTGTATCTACTATAGCTTCTTGATAGCTTGCACAAATATCATTTATGTTCTCATTGATTTCTTTTTTTGTCATGTTCTGACACAAATAAAGTAATGAAGTTTTTAATCCTGAAAAAGAAAAGTCCAATTTAGACTTTTTATTTATTGGTCTTGGAAAAGTATATTTATCTTTTATACCACCAATTGAATATCTTTCAATTTCAGGACCTCCTGGATAGTTTAATCCAAGCATTCTAGCACCTTTATCAAATGCTTCACCAGCAGCATCATCTACAGTTGATCCTAATAAATCATAACTACCAAAATTATTTACTTGCCAAATTTGTGTATGCCCACCTGAAACAAGTAGATTTATAAATGGATATTTTATATTTTTATTATCAATTAAACTAGCATATAAATGGCCTTCTAAATGGTTAATTCCTATGTAAGGAACATCCAAAGATAATGATAGACCTTTTGCAAAATTAAGTCCTACCAAAAGAGCACCCATTAAGCCAGGTCCATAAGTTACAGCAATACCATCAATTTGCTTGATTGTCAATTTTGATTTTTCTAACGCATCTCTTACAACTGATATTATTTGGATCTCATGCTCTCGAGAAGCAATTTCTGGAACTACTCCTCCATATTTTTTATGTATTTTCTGCGTATATACTGAATTGCTCAGTATTTTACCATTATTGACAATTGATGCGGCTGTTTCATCACATGATGACTCTATTCCAAGTATAACCATATTATATGAAAAAAAGGGGATGATCCCCTTTTTTCGTTTTCCTTAAGTTTTTATAAAAATTAAGATTTTAAACTATCAATAATATCTTGAGGGACTTCAATTTTATCACTAGTAGATTCATTCTTTAACTTTTTGATAACTTCTTTCTCTTCTTTTTTAGCTTTTTGTTCTTTTGATTCAGGCATATCAAGCATTAAAATTACTTTTTTGGATTCTTGATCAATTTCCTGAACAATTACATTCAAACTATCATCTTGTTTATATTTGGATTTAATATCAGCTCTTTCCTGCTTTGATAGTCTTTTTAATGGCACTATACCTTCTAAATCATGTTCTAGTGTGAAAATTATTCCTTTATCAAGAATTCTTAATATTTTACCTTCAATTTGTTTACCTGTAGTGAAAATAGTTTTTAAACCATCCCAAGGATCCTCTTCAATTTGTTTAATACCAAGAGATAGTCGTCTATTTTCTCCAGATGCCTCAAGAACTTTTACATCAATATGATCACCTTTTTTCAAAAAGTCCTTAGGATGTCTAATATTTTTTGTCCATGACATATCTGATATATGAACTAACCCATCTATCCCGTCTTCAAGCTCAACGAATGCACCAAATTGTGTTAAATTTCTAACGACACCTTTATTTATTGATCCTACTGGATATTTATTTTCAATTTCGTTCCATGGATTTTCTGTTAATTGTTTTATACCTAATGATATCTTTTTTTCTTCTTTATCTATACTAAGAATTTTAGCTTCAACTTCATCGCCTAATTTGTATAGTTCGTTAGGATTTTTAATATGTCTCGTCCAAGACATTTCTGATACATGAATCAAGCCTTCAACACCCTTCTCAAGCTCAACAAAAACTCCGTAATTCATCATGTTAACTATCTTTCCTTTAACAAGAGAATCTACAGGATATTTTTCTTCAGCTCCTTCCCATGGCTCTGGATCTAATTGCTTCATTCCTAAACTGACCCTAACCTTTTCTACATCAAAATCGATGACTTTAACTGTTACAGTTTTGTCTAATTCTAATACTTCCGAAGGATGATTTATCCTACCCCATGTTATGTCAGTAATGTGCAATAGTCCATCAATACCACCAAGATCAATAAATGCACCAAAATCTGTGATGTTCTTGACAGTACCTTCAAGAACCATTCCAGTCTCTAGCTGGTTAATTATTTCTTGTCGCTTTTCATGCAAATCAACTTCTAACAACACCTTTCTGGAAACAACAATATTTTTTCTTGTCTCATTTACTTTAACAATTTTGAATTCTATTTCTTTAGAAATATAATCATCAAAATTAGTTATCGGTCTAACATCAATTTGAGATCCTGGTAAAAAAGCAAATACACCATTCAAATCAACAACCATACCACCTTTAATTCGCTTTATAACGGTCCCCTTGATAATTTCATCTTTCTCATGAGCATCTTTTAGTTCGTTCCACCTTCCAAGGAAAACAGCTTTCTCTTTAGACAATGCAAAATGTCCCTTATGATCCTCAAAAGAATTTATAAAAACCTTATGCTCTTCACCTATAATTGGTGTCTCTGGAAACTCTGATTTGGGCACAATTCCTTCTGATTTAAACCCTATGTCGATGAATACCTCTCGATCTGTAACGTTCACTATGGTTCCTGTAGCAACTTCACCTTCCTTGATATCTGTGAATGAATCTAGATACATTTTATCTAATTCCACATTTTCTAGATCTTCATAGCTTTCAAGATCTTCAATCTTAACTGTTTTCACATTTAGTAAAGATTTATCTAAATAGTTTAAATTTACAATTTCCTTCTTTTCACTACTTACATTTACATTTTCAACATTATCAACTTCTGTTGTTTTATCATCTATTTCTGTTACGTTACTGACTGTTTCTTCAATAAACATATGTTTATATCTTCTCCAATATTATATAGATATTTTGCGCTCTATATGTTTTGTTATTTCTGTTATCTGTTGTTCAAAATTCATGCCGCTAGTATCAACTAGAATAGCATCTTTAGCTTTCTTCAAAGGCGAATTTTCTCTTGTCATATCTTGTTTATCTCTAGACTTAATATTCTGAACTAAATCTTTAAATTCAATAGAATCATCATTTAATTCTTTATATCGTCTTTTTGCTCTCTCTTCAACAGAGGCTGTGAGAAAAATTTTCACTTCAGCATCAGGAAAAACTTTCGTACCGATATCTCTACCCTCAACAACAATATTAGTATTTTCTGCGATTTTTTTCTGAATTTCTACACAGTATTCTCTAATAGAAGGGTTCATACTTACAGTACTAACATAATTTGTAACTTTAGTTGACCTTATTTTCTCAGTTACATTTTTATCGTTTAAAAAAACATGATTAGATTTATTGTCACTGAAATTAATTTTAATTTCTTTTAAAGTGTTTTTATAATCATTTCCTGAACCATAAATTACATTATTTTCTAAAAAATATAATGTAATTGACCTATACATAGCCCCCGTATCTAAATAAAGCCAATCTAGTATTTTTGCAATTCTTTTGGCAGTAGTACTTTTACCAGATCCAGCAGGACCATCAATAGCAATTATCATATTTAAAAATTCACCTTATTAAATAGCTTATTAATTTAATATATTTTTATAAAAAATAAAAATAATGCAATGCTATTTATTTAAAATGAACATTGGGTCATTATTTAAATCAAAAAATGGAAGTTTCAAATACTCCATTGCCCAATTCTGATATAAAAATAAATTATTTAGTTCTACAACTTTTTCGTAATAATATTTTGCTTGTTCTCTTTCAAACTTCAAATCATATATTTTACCCAGCATATAGAAACTATATCCTAACAACCAATCCATTTCCATTTGGTAATTATCAATAACGTATTTTAAATATGTAATTGAAGTATCTAGCTCTCCCTTCCTATAGTGATAAATAGACATTAAATAATTATATTTTATCATACATATTTTTCTTTGAATTGATGGATAATCTTCTGGTTTAGATTTTAATTCTTCCATTAGTAATTCAAACTTTTTTAATTGATTAGATCTTAATATACACTCTGCATACATATATATGAAATTTGGATTACCTGGGAATTCATTGGTTAATTTATATGTAATTTCTTCAGCTAATTTAATTTGATTCTCAAAGTGTAAATAAGCATGCGATAATACGAAGCCAGATTCAATCCAACTGTAATCTGAATTATTATATGCAAAATATAATTTTTTAAGACCATTCTCCCTATCAGGAGGCATACCCATAATACTTGATAGCATCTGCATTGGTTTTGGGGTTAAGGATATAAAATACTCCATCATTCCAATTGGCACAAGGACATCATGAAGATCTGGATTTAATTTTTTTGATATTTTTATATTATTGAGTCCTTTTAATCCTGACCATATTACATCAATCCATTTTTTCTTTGCTAAATGAATCCTCGCCTGTAAACCATAAGCAGAACCTAAATATAAATAATTTTCTGGTATCTTTGGATCATTATTAATCAATTTTTCATAAAATGGTATTATCAAATTTAATTCTGATAAAATTGTTTTATGCGATTCCTCAAAACTAATATTTACTTGAGAATTAAGCCATTTAGCCGAAATTTTAACAAAATAGGGTATTGGATTTTTTGGATTTATGTAAATAGCCGAATCTAAATAAGACAAAGAGCTATCAAAATTATAATTATATAAATCATTAATTCCTTTATTTAAATAAAAATTTTCTAAATCTTTATTAGCAAAAGTTATTGAAATGAATATATTGGATATTATGTAAAAATATTTCAAATATTATTTAAAAATTTTGTAGTTTCCTCAAATCTTGAGCCAGAATCATGTTTTCGTAAAACTTTTAATTCTTTGAATTGGTTTTTTGCATCGTTTTCGAATTCATTAAAAAACTTTTTTGATTGAATATCTTCTAAAATTTTTTCAAGGTTTTTTTTCACACTACCATTAATAATCTTTGTCCCATTCTTTAAACCACCATATTCTGCTGTCTCGCTAATAGATTTATACATATGTGCAAAACCTTTTTTATGAAAGACATCAACAATTAGTTTTACCTCATAAAAACAAACATACCAGGCCACAATAGGTTGAAATCCTTTATCTACAAGAACATTAAAAGCTGCTTTGATTAATTCGGGAATACCACCACATAAAACTGCCTGTTCTCCAAATAGATCCGATTCAGTTTCTTCCTTAAATGTCGAGAGAAACGCACCAGCTCTGGTACCACCAATAGCTTTACTGTATGATAAAGCAATCTTTAATGCGTCTTTTGTATAGTCCTGTTGAATAGCAATTAAATTGGGAACTCCACTATTTTTTTTAAATGCTTCTCTGACAACTATACCTGCACCACTAGGTGCAACCATAATAATATTTACAAATTTTGGTGGCCGAATCTTGTTATAAAAAATATTATACCCATGAGAAAATAGTAGTGTCTGCCCCGGTCTAATATTTTTTTTAATTTTTTCATATAAGTCATAAACGTTTTGATCAGGGATTAAAAAAGAAATAATATCGGCTTCTTTTACCCCATTAGATAATTGCTTTACATTAACTCGATCCAAATTTGTTTTTCTTAATGACTTACTTCCATATCTTAATCCGACCCAAACTTTAACACCTGAATCTATTAAGTTTTTTGCCTGAGCTCTTCCTTGATTTCCATATCCAATGATTAAAACACGCTTTTTTCTGATAATTTCTATATCAGCATCATTATCGTAAAACATTTTAGTATTATATTTATTCATCTGAAGAATTAAACTTTATTTTAGGCTTTGTATAATTTATTAATACCGGCAAAAGTACCATAGAACCAGCCAAAGCCACTATCAAAATAATTGTAGCTAATATACCAAATTCATGATTTGGAACAAATTCTGAAAAAATAAATACTACAAATCCTAAACCAAGAATAATTGTTGTATTAATTATAGCTTTACCTGTGGTTAATAACGTAGTTTTTATCGCCATGCTATGATTTTTATAAATCTTGAACTCCTTACGAAATCGAGATAAAAAATGAATGGTATCATCAACTGCTATTCCAAGTGCTATTGAGAATGTCATTGCTGTAGATGGTCTTAATTTTATATCTAAATATCCCATTATAGCTCCCGCTACCATCAAAGGCAACACATTGGGTAAAATAGAAAGTATTGCAAGTTTTTTTGATTTGAATAAAAATACTATGGATAAAAATATAATAATGAATGCAATTAAAAAACTTAAGGTCAAATTTTTTACTAAGTGCTGATTTGTTTTTAACGCAAGTAGAGTACTTCCGGTTACTAAAATTTCTACATTTCCATCAAAAATTTTTTTTGATAAAATTTCAATTTGCTCTTTAATTGATTTTCCTCGACTTGTAGAAATATTTGCTAATCTAGCACTTATACGTCCTTTGGAGTAATCAGAATTTAATAAGTATAAAGATTCATCTAGTGTATATATCAAAGATAAACATTCTTCAATATTCCCAGGAAGGGTTCTCATTCCGTCTCCAATTTCTTCATTAATTACTTCAAGATAATCAGCATAGGTAACAATTGAACCAATATCTTCAATTTTTTCTAATTCTAATTTAATTTTTTTCATATTGACAAGATTATTATATTTTAGAGCATTATTCTCACCTTTAAAGTCAAGAACAATTTCTAATGGCAATGTACCACCAAAATTTTGTTCAACATACTTCATATCATCATATAATTTATTTCCTGGTTTCAAATCATCTGTAATTGTAGAGTCATAATCCATTTTTAGTAGACCGCCTAGAGTGATTAAAAGAAATAGAATAGATATAATTAAAATTTTCTTTGGGTGCTTCTCATTCCATTTATTCAAACTTGCGGCAGCTTGAAACCTTCCTCCGGAAATTAGTCTCGAAATATGTTTTTTATCTGGTGTTTTAATTAAACTTAAAATTGCAGGTATAATAATAATAGTTAAGATAAATAGGAGAAAAACACCGATTCCGAGCATCAGCCCAAATTCTCTTGTTATTTTAATATTTGTAAACATGAGAGAAAAGAATCCAATTGCAGTTGTAAAACTTGTAAGAAAAAGTGCTGAACCAATTTCTTTGATAACTCTAATTAAAGACTCTTCTTTATTTAACTTATTATTTAAATTTTCATGATATTTAATTAAAATATGGATGGCATCAGAGACACCTATTACCATCAGCAAGTTAAAAACCAAATATGACATTATATTAATAGATATATTTAAATATGCCATCAAAGCTGAAATCCATATTAATGTAATGCTAATTGCAATGAGAGGTAGCAATACACCTTTAAATTGTCTGAATAAAAAAAACAACACAAACGAGACGACAATAAATGCAATCGGTAAAAATATCGAACGTTCATTGTTCACAAAGTGAACATAATTAGTACGCATAACTGGTATACCTGAACCATGCCATATGTAGTTTTTATATTGATTTAAAATAAGCTCTATATCTGTAATAGTCCTATTCCTTGATTCATGATTGTTTATATCGTCAGAAAGATTGATTATTATAGATGCTAGCTTGCTATCTTTTGAAAGAAAACCATTTTTATATATTGGATGATTTTGTACCCACTCTTGACTATTTATATTACCATCAAGTAACTTTCCATTATTTAAATTAGCCAATGATTTTACACTTTCAACACCATCAATCAACTCAATTTCGGAAGTAATATCTGCAACCTCGAGTAAAGATTTAATAGAGAAGATACTATCCGTCTCATAAATATATATCGCAATATCATCTTCTCTTGAGAATTCATCAATAAAACCCTGATATAGATCTCTATCTTCATCATTTTCAGGGAACATTTGCTCTAATGAAAAATCGACCCTTAGTTTTTGTGAAGAAAAAAACGCATAATAGCCAAAAAAACAAGTAAATACCAGGATCACAAGTAAAATTGGTATTGGATTTTTCAAAATATGGTTGCTTATTTTATCAGTGATTTTCAAATTATTTATTTCCCATATAAAACAATGAGTATTGCTCCGAATGATGCAACTATGATCGATATAGCTTTTCTCTTAGTAATATACTCACCAAGAAAAATTCTTGCTAAAATTAATATAAAAAAAGATGCTGTCTGATTTAAAATTGCTGCTATGCTAGTTTTTGTATTTGCCATACCGATAATCCAAAAAGAAATACCTAAATAAGTTGCAAAAAAAGATCCTGAAATTAATAATTTCATATTATGAGAACTTTCAAACAATACAAATAATTCTTTTTTACTTAGTAAAATAAAACTTAATAATAATGGAACTAGCATACCTGGAATCATCCTAAAGCCAGCAACCCATAAATGATTAGTTAAAATATTGGTTTTATTTAAGATTGGCTTTATCATAACTATGCAAAATGCCATTAATAATAACGCAAATATTCCTAAAATAACTCCTTTTATTAATTCTAGTCTAGAGATAGAGATATTTTTTAATTTATAAGAAGCATATATTACCGAAAGAAATATTAGAAGACCACCAACTATTTGTATGAAATGTAATCTTTCATTTAAAATAAGATATGCAAAAATTAGTACAAATGGACTGTACATTATATCCACCAACGCAGATACTCCAGCTCCAACAATATTTAGAGATTTTAAAAATAATATATCTGCAACACCAAGACCGATTGCACCACTGATTATTAGTATAAAAATGTCATTAGAATCTATAAAATCAGGTATTTTGATAGGATTGTGGTTAATTAAGTATAACGAAAAAAAGATTAAGATTACACCAAATAAATTTTTGAATGCATTTATTAAAATGGGAGATGTATTCTTGCCTAATTTCTTAAATAATATTATTGCAGAAGCCCAGAAAAAAGCACTTAATAATGAAAATAATTCACCCAATTGAAATGAATTGATATTTATAAGTTATTTTCATTTCTTTTATTATATTTTATTTAAACATTTTTCAATTCTTCTTAAAGTTCGCTCTATATTATTATCCAAACCAACAGAAAAACGTATTATTCCTTCATTTAATCCTATTTTATTTTGTTCATCCTCGGGTATCTCTGATGAAGTGCTATTACTTGGAAGACTAAACAATGTTTTGTAATATCCTAAACTAACAGCTAAATATCCAACTTTTTCACGTTGCAAATCCTCAATTACTTTTTCTGCGTTTTTTAAAGAACCTACATCAAGACCAAACATGCCTCCATATCCAAATTCAGTATTCATCATATTCTTCATTAATAAATTCTGTGGATGATTTTCAAGTCCAGGGTATAAAACTTTATATTTTTTCTTCTGTAAATAGTTCGTTAAAAAAGACGCATTGAAACTGTGCTGTTTAATACGTACGTGGAGTGTATTCATATTCTTTAAAATATTTGCAGACCTGTAGCTATCTAGTACAGGACCTAAAAGCATTGTCATTCCATTATTTATATCAGTTAACTCACTTATAAAATCAGCTGAAGCACATATTCCTCCAGCGACGCAATCACTTGCGCCATTAATATACTTTGTTAAACTATGAATAACTATATCAGCACCAAGTTTATAAGGAGAAATAATCATAGGACTAAATGTGTTATCAACAACCAACTTAATATTATTTGATTTTGATATTTTTGCCAATTTAGGTATGTCTGAGACTTCGAGTAAGGGATTACTCATTGATTCACAAAATATTAACTTTGTCTTTTTATTGATACTTTTTCTAATAATATCAGGTTTAGTTATATCGAGGAATTTTACTTTTATTCCATATCTCGGTAAAATATTTTTAAAAAAAGCCCAAGTACCACCATAAATTGTCCTACTAGAAATTAACTCATCACCTTTTTTGCAGAGTTGCAATATAGTACAAGCTATAGAACTCATTCCTGAACTGGTTACTTGAGCTGAATCAGTACCCTCTAATCTGGCTAATGCTTCAGACAAATATTTATTAGATGGGTTCCAATGCCTACTATACAAAAAACATCCCTCAATTTCACTTTCAAAAAGCTCTTTCATTGTATCAGGCTTTAAAAAAGTGTAAGTAGATGAATCTGTTATTGAAGGATTTACACCTCCAAATTCACCAAATACATAGTGATCTTGAATTTTTGATGCTGGATCATATTTCATTTTATTTCCAAAAAATATTATTTTATGTAAAAAAATAGCCTCAACAAAGTGAGGCTATTAAACAGATTTATTATGTACTTAATTTATAAGGTTTTTGTTAATATTCCATTCAATCTTTTAACAAATTCTGAGGGGTTTTCAAGTTTTCCACCTTCTTGAATTAATGCCTGCTCGTAGAGTAAAAATGTTACATCATCAAAAGCTTTACTTTTTCGCATTTTTGATAATTTTCCTACAATTTTATGATCAGGATTAATTTCTAGAATTGGTTTCACTTCAGGCATACCACTTTGACCCATTGCTTTCATAATCTCTTGCATTTGAGAAGTTGGATCATTTTCATCTGCTACTAGACACGAAGGAGAATCGCTTAAACGATTTGAAACTTTGACATCTTTAACTCTGTCGCCTAAAGCTTTTTTAATTTTTTTGATTAGAGGCTTAATCTCATCATTTTTGTCTTTTTTATCTTCATCCTTCAATTCATCGGCAGCGCTCGACCTATTTACGGCTTTTAATTCAAAATCTTTATATTTAGTGATTGATGGCATTATTACTTCATCAACTTCGTCATCCATTATTAAGACTTCAATATTCTTTTTCTTATACATTTCTAATAGAGGTGAATTTCTCAAAGATGTTTCATTTTCTCCCACCAAATAGTATATATATTTTTGCTCTGATTGCAGTCTTTCTGTATAATCACGAAGAGAGACCATACCATCCTCTGTTGTAGATTTGAATCTAAGAAGCTCTAGTAGTTCCTCTTTATTTTCATAATCTTGGTATACTCCTTCTTTGATCATTCTACCATATTGGTCATAAAACAACTTGTACTTTTCTTGATTTTTTGAAATTGATTTTATTTTATTAACAATCTTTTTGACTGAGTTGGATCGAATTTTAGATAAAACTCTATTTTGTTGTAAAATTTCACGACTCACATTAAGTGGTAAATCAGATGAATCAATTATCCCTCTGACAAATCTAAGCCAAGTTGGTAATAATTCTTTTTCATCATCAGTAATGAAAACTCTGTTAACGAATAATTTAACACCAGGCTTGTAGTCTGCTCTATACAAATCAAATGGTGCATTTTTAGGAAAATAGAATAATGTCGTGTATTCTAGTACACCTTCAGCATGACTATGAATCCAGTCCATTGGATCAACCATATCGTTTGATAATGATTTGTAAAATTCATTGTAATCTTTATTTTTTAACTCGGATTTAGCTCTCTTCCAAAACGCTGTTGCTTTGTTAATCTTATCTGTTTTTGGTGATCTTGTTTTTTCTTTGCCCTTGTCATCGTATTCCACATCATCATAGGTGAGCTGTATAGGAAAAGCAATATGATCTGAATATTTTTTAACGATTTGTTCTATTTGCCATCTGTTTGCATACTCTTTACCTTCATCATTTAAGTATATTAAAATATCCGTTCCAACTGTATTTTTCTTTGATTTCTCTAAAGTATATCCAGATTTACCATCACTTATCCATTTATACGCTTGCTTATCACCTATCTTGAGACTGTTTACTTCAACTTTATCTGCTATCATAAAACAGGAATAAAAACCTACACCAAATTGTCCAATTAGGTTTGAATCTTTTTTCTGATCACCTGACAACTGGGATATGAAATTTTTCGTCCCAGATCTAGCGATTGTTCCAAGATTTTCAACCAAATCATTTTTATTCATGCCAATACCTGAATCAGATATTGTTAAAGTAGGATTTTCACCTTCGGTAAATTCTAAATTAATTTCTGGAACAAATTCTACTTTTTTATATTTATCGTCTGTTAGCGTAAGATGCTTTAATTTATCTAACGCATCAGAGGAATTAGATATTAATTCTCTCAAAAAAATTTCTTTGTGAGAATAGAGAGAATGTATAATTAAGTGAAGAAGCTGACTTACTTCAGTTTGAAATGTATGCTTTGACAAAATTACTCCATTTTTTTTTATTAGCAATGACAATAATCATTCCATCA
>MDSZ01013009.1_pt1 | contig 12593 bp, 5 predicted proteins | sample 811201 | NCBI WGS metagenome assembly MDSZ01 (sample SAMN05326647, study PRJNA326480) | marine metagenome | isolation source: seawater | place: Indian Ocean: North | collected 2010
AACTTATGGGTATTTCTGCCCCTTGGATAATACTCCAAAACTATTTTGCCATGTTCCAAAGTATTCTGGGTAATGCTTCGATGCACTTTATTTTGCATAATGTCGTCTTTATTTAAACCTTGAACCATTTTTATCAAATTTGCGACCTGTGCCTTGCCTGTCCTAGACAATCTTAACCACTGCAATGCAACTCCCGCTTTACTGTCCGCAGGCAAAACATTCCGGAGTCCACGTACTCCCTTCTTTTTCGTGTGCTCCCTCGATCTCTTAAATGCATTTAGCTCTTTCAAGGTTGCAAATGGCAGGCCTGAATAAAAAGAACTGTTAGTTTAAATTTCAAGTCTCATCAAAGAGAAATGTATGGACATTGTAGAGCCGTAAAATCTAACGTACCAGATATCTCGTCAAGAAACTTGGGTGGTTTCGACGCCCGAAAGATTTCAGTAGCAGTGATTTGTATCGCTACTTCCAATGCTTCCTTTAAAGCTCTTCTCGATGCATTAGACCTGTGGTAATTAAGTTTATGTCGTAATGATGGAATCAATCGTGAATTATCTTGTTGCCAATCATTAAAGTTGCCAGTATAGTAATTTAAAAAGCTTACTAGTGATATGACTGGCATTTTGTTGAGATTCTTATCCTTCTTGTTTTTCATTATTTTTCTGGATTGCATATTCCTGTCAATGGTGCTTGCTTCCAGTTTTGGATTTCGCAGCCCCATCTCCCCCAACAGCTCTTCTAAGTCTCTTTCGGAAATTTCTCCACTATGATTCACGTCAAATAGATCAAAAATGGCATATGCATGGTTGGTCATGTCGTCCATTGTGATACTACGCGTATTTCTTCGGTTCATTTTTCTTCTTGCAGTCTTCTTTGCATCTTTCGCTTGATGTTCATATGTGTCGTTCACACTTTCCTCGTCGGAAGAATCTTCTTCTTCAGATTCAACTAATACATGAATGTTCTTCAAAGCTCTATCTGCATCATACTCTATTCTCCTATTTAGCTTCCACAAGTGCTTTGTGAATGCTCTAGTGGCAGTGCGTGTGGGATGATTCCTCATCACATCCTTCGACGCATCCAAAAACTGGTATACGAGATGTTGCTCGTGTAAGTATCGTATTTGCTCTCTTAGTATCTCAGCACCTTCCTCCTCAATTGCTTGATATCGCCCATGCATTCCACGATAGCATTTTTGTATTCTGGTCGCGTACATGTTTCGTCGTAGCGTTACAACACGTTTCTTCGCAAGAAACCCTCTGCATATACGCTGTATTTCTATTGCTGCGTTGTTTCGAAGCAACCAGGTGTTATGCATCAAGATGCCAATTTGCATGGCCTTCCAAAATTTACGAATTCTATTGGCATAATGGGAATTTCTTGCTGCATCCCGCCAGTCTCCCAACCTCCGATGAAGAACTCGTTGGTTCCATATTTTCCTGAATGACGTGACTTTTTGGTTGTTTTTCACGTAACTATTCCAAGCTACCAGCGCCCTTATTACTTTCCCGTGTAAAATTCTTCGAATGACTGCGGCTTGCTTTTGGAATCGGTTTTCAATTTCTTGTTGAAGCCATTCTTTCCAAGCATCGAAACATTTTGTCTTAAAACCGTGCAAGCGGCGAAGGGCCATCTTTTTAGCATTACTTCGTTTTTGTGAATGGTCCGACCAGGTAGTGAAGATTCGAAGCGCATATCTATTTTCCATTTTTTTTAAATTTTTTCGAATAATTTCCTTGCACCAATTATGCTCTCTCAATCTCTTTTCGATAGCGATTGCCGCCTCAGTGCGACGAGAAAAATTGTGGCTTCTATATGCTCTTTGGATTGCGATTGCAGCTGTCTCTTCAATATACTTCTTCGTGGACATTTTTCTGGACATCTTAGTACCAATCTCAAAGGGCGGCTCATACTGCTTCCTGTCGCTACGAAAGGTACTTAATGCATGTGATGATGGGAATAACTGTACGTTTGACTTGATTATTTTATCACGAATTGCGACACGACGGATAGGGCTTAGATTGACTGCAAAACTAGCTTTGGTCCTAGCTGTGGCTTTAGCAACAAATGTATCATCACCAACGTTCGAAAAATACTCTTTCAATTCGTTCTGGCGGATCAGTTGCTGGTCATCAACCATATGCGATCTAGGCTTTTTTCTTCTAGCTCTTTGTTTTCGTCTCTTCCTCTTCTTTCTCTTCCGTCTTATAGTAACGCGCTTTTTGCGCAGTCGAGTCTCTTCGTTGTCACTTCTATCATCGCTGCTATACCCAGTGTCTTGTCCAACATAGGATCCTGGCTGGTGATAATACCTGGAAAGAACTGACGGGGATCCATAATGAACATTTTTGCTGAATTTAGAAATTGAAAAGTCTGTGTTTACGTGCGGCTTCGCCTCCGGCACAGGCGGTATCGCTGGAAGGCGTGCCGACAGTGAAGCAGTACCAACGAAATCGTCATTCATGGGATCCTGGTTACCTGTCTTCGTATGCCGGAAGTCAACCTGATGTCATTTAGTGAACGAAGTTGAAAGTTTGTTATGTCATGGATTTTTTAAGTGGTCACTACTTCATCTACTTCTTTCCCTGAGGCTTCGTTGGCATCATCGTTTGTACCCTGTATCTTGACATCGCAATACACCAGTTGTTAATAATTATTAATAAAAATTTATTATAATAATTATTATTAATATACCTGTATAATAATAATAATAATAAAAAATATATATAATAAAATTAATTATTATAATACAACAACACAACAACAAGCTGCGACGAAGAAGGGGGTATTGTGTAGTACGACGAGGAGGAGAATAAAAACAAAAAAGGTATTTTTTTATTATACCACCATACTATTATTATTATACTAATAATAATTCTTCCTCAATTATTTTCAGGGTCATCATCGTCATTTTTATTCATCCGTTTACGTTTACGTTTACGTTGTTCACGAAAAAAAAGTAAATAAAAAGAAAAAAAAAGTCTGGAAACACGCACCACAAACTTGCACTTCGGTTTCCATTTCACTGCTAGCTATTAATTAGTAATATGTTTATCCATTGATCCAGGCTCACAAATAGGCAACTAAAGTTATTAGACTATAGTGAAAGGTCAACAGAAGTCTTCCTATCATAAAGTCATTACTCTATGGGAAGTAAAGCCGATGTCAATGTGGTGATAGCTAGTAGTAACGATCGAGCCGTTTTTCATTTTTTTTCTTTTTTTATTCATTCATTCTTCATACATAAGTTTTTTTCATTTACGAGGGCATCATTGAAACCAGCAGCAGCAGAGGAAAGCCGAATTGATGGCATTTGCTTAGTACGTATCGATTCCCTTCCCTTGAAGACGCTGCCATAACTTCTTCCCAGTAGTGTGCTTCATTTATTTCCCCGGGGTGGGGTGGGTGTCCCATAATATTTAACGTGAAATTAAAGGCGGTCGTTGAGTCCAAAATGTTCTTGTCAAAACACAAACGTGAATCGCTAGTGGGAACAAACAAAGAATTCCTCCCGATTGTGAATCATAAATATAAGCAGAAAATTGGTGAGATTAGAAAATCTATAGAACGTGCTGTAACAAAATATGAAGAAGATCAAATAAAGCTGCAAGGCTTTAAGGAAATGAAAACATATTTACAGGAAAATGCTATGAGGCACGCTACTAACAAGGCTGTTATAAAAGACATGCTTGCGCGAAACGAATGCGAATTAAATGATGCTGCAAATGTGTACTATTTTGAGACAAAAATAAAAAACCAGCGCTCTGTGAAACACAATAATATGAGTAATATCAATAAAGTCGCACATCGATTGGATCCGGAAAACAAAACGGAAAAAACCCTTGTAAAAAGTGAAGAACCTGTAATGCAAGGCAGCGTAATGGAGACAAAAAAGAAATCAAAAACGCGCAAAGATCTTCATTGTCCAAAAAGGCCTGCCATTTTTGTCGCGCGACACTACACATCTTCGACTAAACAGCAAGTTGGGAATAATAACAGTGAGGATAAATGTGCAAAAGCGCTAGTAAAACGAATGCATTATGACACGTACAAATACAGACATAGAAACTTGAGGAGAAAAAGGCGTCGCAGTGCTGTAACCTCAAAGGTCTGGCGTAATGGCATGGTGAAGGCGAGTCTCTTAAGTGTTACGAAAGGTATTTCGAGTCCTCAGACTGCGAGCAATACGCCTTTTGAACGTAACTTTACTGAAGCTGGCACAAATTTTCCTTCTGAAATCTCTGGAAAACTTTCAGGCTCTGTCGACATTGACCAGCTGTGTGATATTCTGGAAAGAGCATCGTATCCGTATTACAACTCTTCAGATACTCGGTTGCAACGTTGTGCAACTCCTTCGCCTCGACAAAAGGTAAGGCGTAGTTGTACGATATATAACCCACGCCGTCCTTCTACGGCGCCAAATAGAGGTACAAGTATTTCCATTCAATCCCCAAGGAGTAGAAAAACCCCAATACGCGGAGGATTAGGTACTCGGCGAAAGAACATGTCTGAAACGATGCGCATTAAGGCACAGACACCTAAAGATGTTGCTATTGAAACTGCTCTGAATACCGTATTAAACGGAAGAGTGAAAGTTGAACTAGGTAGCTCTGTAGATAAAAGAGAGTGCTTCCGATTGCATTTCGGTCTTGGAGAAAAAGGAAAAGTTGTGTCGAGACGTTTTCTTAAGGAGTGCAAAGAGGTTTTAATCAATCAGTACCATGCGAAATTAAGAGCTGCTCTAGTCATTCAGAAATTCTTGCGGCGTTGGAATTGGAAAAAATGCTGGAACCAGACAGTCCGATCACATTTGTCGGTTGCTAATGCTGCTGCAAAGGTAATTCAAAGAAACTGGAGGTACACGCACTTGCTATACTCCGTTCATTTTTGGAATTGTCAGCGTCGTATAGCTTGTCGCAGACTACAGCGATGGTGGAGGCATCACGCAGAATTGATAAGAGAGGACTTGGAAGAGGCTGCAATGAAAAAGGATAAGACCTTGATCAATAAATACTTCAAAAAAATTACTAGAAATGGAACCAAATTCCGTCGAAAGAATTTTATAGATATGTGTACCAAAATTTGGCGCGAACAATACGAGCCTAAGTGCTTGACGGAAGAGGAAGTGGATGACATGATGCTTGAAATCACCGGTGGAGTTGACGGAGACATGGAAGTTCGCGACATTATACGATGGAGAATTGACAGTCGCTATGGCGGGAGAGAATATTAACCGCGTGTAGGGTTATAATCAGGGTTATTGGTAACGTGCATAGTGTTAAAGTATAAAATAATTATTAAATTCCTATCATTTATCACAAGGCTTTTTTCCTCAGTCTCGATGAAAATTTTTTTTAAGAAAAGGCATCAATTTGGATCTTAACACAAACTTCCACGTTATTCAATCCATATTTTCAAAAAAACTAGTCCATAAACAGTATTATTTTTTTTGCTGGATCACTTTTAAAGATGCTTTATGTTCATCTGAAGCCATTCCGATGAGTGCCCCAGCTTCGGTTAGCGGTCAAACTCGCAATGGTTTGAAAAGGTATATTTCGGAGTGATCCTCCAAATCTCAGTCTTCGCCAAGAGTCACTTTGCGAACCCTTTTTGTCCAATGATCATCGTTCAATATTGTTTCTGCTTCCTTGATACGTTTTTGCAGAACTTTCTCGTTTTTACAAATGAGACTAATTTGAGGCTCTTCCATATCTAGTAATATGGCTAAAATTTTCTTAATGCGTTGTTCGCTCTTGTTCTTTGCCAATGATTGTATTTTCGGAAGTAGTATTTTAGCAGCACCAACTATGTGAGGCGACAATGTTTTCTTTTTTTGGCTTTCCACACCACTTTGCCCGCTATCTGCTACTTGTGTAGAGGCTGTATAGCTCTGTAGCTTGCTATTATTTAACTCTGGAGGTAAAATGGACTCCGCTTCTTTTATCTTCTCAATCAATAGCGTGTGATTATTTATCTCGTTCTCAGCATTGACAAGTCGCACTCGATGTTTACGGTCCAAGGCCAAGAGCATTGCCAATATTTTGCCGGTGCGTTCTTCACTCTGGTTTGGTCTCTCTGCTTTTATCTTTTCGTAGATTATTTTACCAAATTCAACCATTTCGTTTTTGCAAATATTTTCTGCTTCCAATATTCGTTTCTTTATAATGGACTCATTGTATAGCGTTTCTGCGTTTAAGTTCACCTCCAGTAACATAGCAAGTATTCGTTTCACACGCTCTTCGCTAGTGTTGTCATCTGTGTATTTAGATATAAGGAGTAAATAGCGCTGCGCCATATCCAGTATATTCGACCCTTTTTTGACAGGCTCTAAATCAGTTTTATTGACAATCAAGCTGCTTGCAGTGATTCCAGCGAATTCTGTATTGTTTTGGACATTTATGTCGGTATCAGTGCCCTGGACAACTAGTGATTTTGCACCTAACCTTTTCCGAGTTTGCACTTTTGAATCTATGTATAAACGAAGAGACGTTTCAGACAGGAATTCAAAAGTACTAAGAACTTGCTTCCATTCATTTGATTTTCCGAACGTCTTCTTATTTCCGATCAAAACGAACATTACTCTGGAGCGACTAGTCAAAACGTTCAACCGTTTTGGGTTTGATAAGTGTGGAGAGGGACGTGCGCTTGTGGAGACCAATGACACCAGGACGATATCATTCTGAAGACCTTGGTACTCGTCAGTAGTCGCTATGTCCAGCCGTTCAGCTTCTTCACTTTTTGTGGCATTCGTGTTATAACTATAATCACTAAATACATCATCTAAGTATCGCCTTTGATTTTTGTATGGAGTCAATATTGAAATGGATCCAGGTTTGATTTTTATGTTGTCGCTCAGAATATGATCAATAAACACCTTGATAAAACTGGCTTCATGCTGGTTCTGTTCCTCAACTGCTTTGTTTTCCCCAAATTTTGCATAGTCCGTGTCTATGAATAGTGGAGGAACAGCGCTTAGGGTTTTTGAAAATCGCTGCAGCAAATCTGCAGGAAGTATCTCACTGTTCAATATGGAACCAAGTATTTTAATTTTCTTCGGCCCTATTGTCGACAAATCTTTAAGAGAAGGATAGCGCCAGCGGTACATGTCACAAATACTTTTTGTAGCTCTACCTTGGTAGTCCAAGACGACTGTTGGGGCTTTTTTGCGCAACAAAACTTGAAACAAGCTTTCTTCGAGCCAAGTTCTTTCCTTGATGGTGGGGTCCACGATAACTGGCGACAACTGCAAATGGTCGCCGACTAAGATCAAGCGGGAGGGATTGTAAGACAGAAATGGTAAAGCTTCCGGCTGGGTAATTTTAGCTGCTTCTTCGGCAATAACAATATCAAATTCCCATTTCATCGAAAATCTACGTGTGGCACATCCAGTACAAGTCATAAAGACGATATCTGCATTTACAATATCATATCTTGAAGTTTTATTGTAAGCGCCACCGAGCCTGACCATGTCAGGAACCCACAATTCAGGCGCGTGTAAACGTGCACTTTCTATTTTGTAAAATTCAACGACTGCTTCATACAATTGATCAAGGGCACGATTGCTATGCGACACTACCAACATACGTTGCCTAACTTTTCGACAGAAGTTGTATGCCAGTGTATTAATAATTTCTAACAATGTATCAGTTTTACCAGTCCCAGGCGGGCCAATCAATATCGTAAGCTTTCGAAGTATTGAGGACCATACAGCAGCTCGTTGTGCGGTATAAAGTTTTCGTTTGTTGGTATGTCTGGTCTCAAGTTGGTGTACTTTGACAGGAAAAGGGAAGCCCACACGCTTCGGCAGAATCAAGTCAAATGTTATACCTTTATGAACTATTTTAGATATACTTTCAACATTGATATTACTCCGTGTTAATGCACTTTTCATATAGCCATCCTTTGCACCAACACCCTGCAAAGTTCCCTCAAATACACTGACGTTTGAAAAGTTGATGCCGGCGTTGTCGTACAAATGTTCCAATCCATCTTGAATTTCTTCCAGAGTTGTACCAAGAACATTACAATTGGCCACCAAAAAACCATCTAAAGCACAAGCAACGTCTATGCTGTTTTTGGAAGAAAAATTGAAGACATCATTGGGAATTTCTGCCTCGAGTGTTTCTAATGTTTTATCAATTACTGTCTTTTGCCCAGTAATTAAGTTTATGAGCCACGTTGGAACTTTTGGCCAAACAGCATCTTTTGGTGGAGGCGCACCAACACGTTCATCTACATAAGCTTGTTTTCTGGGTGTTGCATATTTATTTGGAGCACTAAGACTTTCGATAACAGATAATACTGACGTGTAACCCCCAAATTTTGGGTTGGTAATGTAAATTCCATCTGGGACGGAACTTATTTCGCCATTATTTGTTTTCTGAACATACCAATGGAAAAATTCTTCGTTGACCTCGATAGTAGCAATTATTTGATGAAACTTATTATCGCTATTATGATGCTGCTGGGCAGGCTTTGCACGCTGGAACCAACATCCTCTAAAACAAAAATTTGGGCTCGCAAAATCATTCCATAGCAAGAACATGTGTCTACTAGCAACTTTACGCGAATCTCTGACTTCACTTTGGTTGGCTGAAAAGCGACCAGCATCATCAACTTCTTCGTCTGTCCATGCCGATCCATACGCGCCTTTTGTAGCCGCACTACCTTGTTTTTCTGTCAAATTTTCTAGTTCTATCACATTATTATCATCCAGATCGCTTTCTTCAACATCCATTGTTGCGTCGGAAGCCATGTGCATATTTGTACGATGTTGCGGTACATCGGTGTGCCGAAACGTTTTCATATCTGCTGCAATCTTAATATCAATCGTGTAGCGTTTCAGGCTCTTACCACGAGAAATCTCATGTGAGAAGTCAGGATTAAATGATAAAACCCTAAAAATGTTGCTATTTTCTCCATACATATTTATGTGATTAACTTTGCTTCGAGAAAGGTAGGCATTAGATATTGATTCATAAATGATGTTTTGAGTTTCTCCAAGAAAGTCCATCGCTACTCTACTGCTTCCGTCACTTTTGAAACAAGTGTAATTTCGAAACAAGTAATCATCCCACGTAATATAGCCATAACACAAGCGCGGAAGAACCTGAACATGTTTCGTGTGGTCTAATATGAGCCAATTTTCATCAGGAAAAGGATCTAATGCAAGCATAGTACGTCTAAAGTTTTTTTCCCAGTAATTGCTGTTGGCACTTCTATTTTCCATTATTCCTAAGCTTTGCATGGCGCTCTCCTGTAGTGAAATTTTGTCGTGCAAACCTCCTCCGAAGCGCACTCGATCTCGAATTCGTTTTAAGTTCTTTTCACAATGTAGCTTACATCTTCTAAATGCATTTATATAACCCTTTGGCAAGGGAAGGTTTTCCAAAAGCTCTTGGGAACCCGAAATAATTGCGTCTATCATTGATAAAATTGAGATCACTTTCTCTGGTGCGAAATGATGTCCATTTACTACAGGCTGAACACCTGTGCAATCCATCACCATAGCACAGTAGGCTGCAAGCACGTGCGCATGGCCATTAAGCAGGATACTATCGACACTCTGTGGAACAGATTCACCCACAATTACACCAAATGAGTCCACAACATTAGAAATTCTCCCTTCCCAGTTTATCGATACCTGTTTGGAGACCATAAAGTCGAAAAACTGAATTCTGTCAGCGACGAACCATAGGGCTCTACTGTCAGTGGATTTTTGTCGTGTGGACTCACGCATAAAATTACCATTCTGTTTTTTCTCTAAGTTTGCCAATAGTTCAGCCATTCCATGCTCTAGTATACAAAGTATAGTGTTGAAACTCAGGTGCGTTCCACCATGCCTTTGAATGAAGTCTGCAATCGGCTGGGTAGAAAATGGTGCGTTCCTAGTTAAGGGTAAAGTACCACGTTTAATTTGATGATTCAGGAGAGCTAAAGCAACATCACAAACCATAATGGTTGTTGGGGTTGGCACAGAGAAATGACCAACAAGTTTTCCAAGCAATGGTAACGCCACATTCACAAGCAACGAATTTTTTTCGTATAGACATATTCTATTGTACCTGTGCTCGTATAGCTGAGAGCAAAAGATTTGACGATGAGCTCGTTCCACAACGGCCAGATGATTCGACGGTAATCCAGTATCTTGCATGTCCATCTATGGCGGTATGAGACTGTCTATTTAGAAATTGAGTCTGAAGCTTTTTGCCCATTCCCGCTTTAAACTAAACCAGTGAATGTCAAATTCGGAGACTGGGCAAGATTTTAGGTATAATCGATGCGCAAAAGATTTGTAGTCAGAAGAGAGCATCTCAAAAAAGAAGAAGAAGAGGAGGAGGAATGAAGGAAGGAGAGCTATGTCTAATAATAAATAGTTATAAAAAGAAGAGAAGAAAAGAAAGAAAAAAAAGAGAAAAAAATTTATTTTTTTTGATAATATCTTCTTCTCGTAAAATATTAGTTGACTACTATGTTGGCACACTAAGGTAGCTACTATGATTAAAAAAAAAGTGTCAAGTTGAGTGGAGTATCTACCTATCCCTTCAAAACTACGATGATCAGGGAGGAAGGACACGGGAATCAGAGCAATCGGAAGTTAAAGTGCAACAAATAAATCGAACGGACGACAAAAAAAAAAATCATCCATCATCAACACACACACAAATGAGAAAGCTATTTTTTAGCCAATGTGATAAGAAAAAGTGTCAAGCGGATGAGTGAGTAGTTAGCTACCACCATCAAGGTGATACGAGGCGTCCTCGTAGTGCAAGAGGTTCGTAGTAGGTATCCTTAGCAAGACACATCGGATACGAAAACGAATGAGCGAGATAAAAAGGACATGAAAAGCATCATCGTAAGCATCGGAAAAGCATCTGAACCAAAAAACCTCAAAACCTCTACGTAGCTAAAGCTCATAAACAATATTTCATGGGGGAGACAACAACACACCACCACCAGCTCCGGCTTCCTCCGGCTTCTGTTGTCCGTCTTCGTCTCATTTTAATTTATTGGGTTGTTGTCAATTTTTCAATACTACGAAGTGCACAGAGTTGCTAACAATAAATAGGCAAAGCGAGCAGCACTAGAGCTCTCTCTCTCTCTCTCTCACCACATTCCCATCGTCATCATCTTCTTCTTATTTTCTACCTCTCTTCTTTTAATCTTCTTATTAATCCTCGTATTCGTCATACACTACACTTCAATAATAATAATATCAAAAAATAATTAATAATGATGATGTGAGATATGTTCAATAATAATAATAGTCTAATAACATCTTCTCCATTTTTTTTAGTTTGTCAGTCCTACATCAGCAGAATTCACCCCGATATACGATATATGCGATATATTTAACTTCGAAAGCGAATCCAAGCGATATACAAGATGGCAAGTTTGACGTCGGATACAAAGGTAAAGGAAAATGAGGCGAACCAGGGAATCAATTCAGAGGTCAGAGCAAGTGTGATGCGAGAGTCGAAGGCTATGAACAAAATGGACGGCAGCGAGAAGGCGGGGGACAAAGTTGTCACCGGCGATATGTCTCTAGCAATCTCAGCCATTGAAGAGATGGTAGCTTCTTCCAAAAAAGACGGGGAATTCAAGTATGATTTGCGTGGGGTCCATCTTGGGAAGTCCATTGCAAAAGGAAAGACCATGAAAGACGTTTACAAAGCTTTCCTGTTGTGGTCGCAAAAGGATACGGACGTAAAACAAAAAACCTTCAACGTATCAAAGGCATTTCGACGGTTTGATTCCTTTGCAACTGCCCAAGAGAAACATTATTCCCAAACCGGGTACTTGAAAGATCCAGTTTATTATGAAGATATCAAAAAGGCCAGTGCTGTACTCCCTTTAGATGTCTCCCCTTCAACTTTGTGCGGCACACCAGCGGACAAATCCCTCGATGGATGTGTTTTGTGGGGTTTCGATCTGGATCAAGTTCAAGACACAGACATTGCGAAATTGGGCGTCGAGCCGCAGGATCTTCTTAAATATGTATGGTATTTTCTTTTAAGCGCACTGTTTGACGACGCTGCCTGTCATCCAGGTGTCGTGCTTTGCGAAAATCTTGAGTACATGAGCCTTACAACTATGATGGCTTTCCAAAAAGCAATGAAACCGGTAGAGGATGATATGAATGAGTTATTTTATGGATGCGCCCCGATGAAGATGAAAAAAATAATAGTGGTAAAGTCGCCATGGTACATAAACATTTTGCTTGGCATTATGCGATTGATTATGAGCAGAAAAATAAGCAGCCGGATCAAAAATGATACGGTTGAAAAAATGTATTCCAGACTAGGTGGAAAACAAAATTTACCAAAAGGCTGTATTGGCGGTACTGGGTCAGCAGATGGTAGGTACGTACAATTTAAGTAGTGCTACTCTGAGATATTATAAAACATTTTTCTTCTTCGTCGTCGTTCCATATTATTAGTCAATTATTACACCACTACTATTTTTACTAGCTACTTTAGCCCTATGTACTTTATATTATATAAAAGAAAGAAGCTAAAAAGCGTCGTCTCTTCTCATTATCATCTCATATTAATATCATCCTAACAAAGAAAATCTACTAATAATCCTCCCCT
>MDSZ01201631.1_pt1 | contig 12593 bp, 11 predicted proteins | sample 811201 | NCBI WGS metagenome assembly MDSZ01 (sample SAMN05326647, study PRJNA326480) | marine metagenome | isolation source: seawater | place: Indian Ocean: North | collected 2010
GGCGCGGCTTTGTTGGCCGAGCTGGCTGGTTTGGATGAAACTCTCAGTATAGTTTCCGTATTATTTGGCTTCTCCGCCGGATTTTGTTGTTGTTATGCGCTGCCTTTATCAGTGCTGGAGGGAAAACGTGTTAGTTAGATTTTCTGGACTTCTACTGTTGTTGATAGTCAGTTCGCCGCCTGCCTTTGGTGATTTTCCGGACTTCACAAACCTGGTTGAAAATGCATCGCCGGCTGTAGTGAATATTCGTGCGACTAAGATCAGGACACGTGAAAGGTCTGGGCAGAATGATGAAGAAGTCCCAGAAATCTTCCGTCGATTTTTTCGTCAACCTGATCGCAACGAGCGACCAGGAGTTGGTTCTGGTTTTATTATTGAAGCTAGCGGCTACATCCTGACGAATAACCATGTTGTCGAGAATGCTGATGAGATTATCGTTGCCCTGGCAGATCGCAGGGAGCGCGTGGCGACCGTTGTTGGTACTGATCCACAATCTGATCTGGCATTATTAAAAATTGATGAAAAAAATCTACCGGCGGTTGAAATTGGCGATTCTGACAATTTGCAGGCGGGCCAATGGGTTATAGCAATTGGCTCACCATTTGACTTTGAGATGAGCGTTACGGCCGGGATAGTTAGTGCCACTGGGCGAAGCCTGCAGGGTGAGGGGGCTAATTATGTTCCTTTCATTCAAACCGACGTCGCCATAAACCCAGGTAATTCCGGCGGTCCTCTGATTGATCTCGATGGTAAGGTTGTGGGGATCAATTCCCAGATATTTACCCGCTCCGGTGGTTACATGGGGCTGTCGTTCGCAATTCCGATTGATGTGGCCATGGAGGTGGTTGCGCAGTTAAAAGAGAAGGGTAGCGTTTCCCGTGGTTGGTTGGGTGTATTGATTCAACCTGTTGATCGTGACCTCGCCGAATCGTTTGGTCTGGATCGACCCGCCGGTGCTCTTGTTTCGCAGGTTTTTGCAGACAGTCCGGCTGAATCTGCGGGATTGAGAGAGGGTGACATTATCACCTCATTCAACGGCAAAATGATTGATCTTTCGTCGGAACTACCACATTTAGTCGGGCGAGCCCGAGTGCAAAGTAGCGCAGAGCTAGTTATCGTCAGAAACAAGGAAGTACAGACAATCGCAGTGGTTATCGGTACGCTTTCGGGTGACGAGCAACGAGTTACTCAGCGAACAAATCCTGCAGCCCCTAAGGGTAATCGACTAGGAATCATGGTTTCTAATTTGGAGCAGGAGGAGCTTCGACGGTTGAAGCTTGAAAGGGGTGTAGTCGTGAGTCAAACTTTTCAGGGACCAGGCGTAGACGCTGGTATCGTACGTGGTGATGTCATTACTGATTTCGATGGTGAGCAGGTAGAAACAGCAGATCAATTAGATCGGCTGGCGGAAGCAATCCCAGCGGGGACTACAGTGCCGATCAGATTGGTTAGAAACGCTAGGCCTCAATTTTTGGCTGTCAAAATACCTCGTGAGTAATAGCGAATAAAGGAGGTTTGCTATAGACTTCCTCGGTTTTTCTGAGCCTCCCCAGTGACTGACCCCAGCCGTATCAGAAATTTTTCAATCATCGCCCATATTGATCATGGAAAGTCGACCCTGGCTGATCGTTTTATACAGCTTTGTGGTGGGTTGTCCGAGCGCGAGATGAATGATCAGGTGTTGGATTCGATGGACATAGAGCGTGAGAGGGGTATTACGATTAAAGCCCAGAGCGTGACGCTGATGTTTGAGGCGCGTGATGGCGAAACTTATCAGCTGAACATTATTGACACGCCAGGACATGTAGATTTTACCTACGAAGTTTCCAGGTCTATGGCAGCGTGTGAAGGGGCCTTGCTAGTAGTCGATGCCGCGCAGGGAGTTGAAGCCCAATCTGTAGCAAATTGTTACACGGCGATTGAGCAGGACCTTGAGGTACTACCGGTTCTCAATAAGATCGATCTGCCTCAGGCTGAACCTGAGCGTGTGGCTCGGGAAATTGAAGAAATCATTGGTATTGATACGACTGACGCGCTTGAGGTCAGTGCGAAGAATGGTGTGGGTATCGCTGATCTGCTCGATAAAATTGTGGACGTTATCCCTGCTCCGGAAGACAGACGAGACAAACCTCTGCAAGCCCTAATCATAGACTCATGGTTCGATAACTATTTGGGCGTGGTTTCGCTTGTTAGGGTTGTTCAGGGTCGGATCTCTTCAAAAGATCGTATCTTGGCGAAATCAATCGGTCGTACTCAACAGGTTGATGCCGTTGGCATTTTCACGCCACATCGTCAAGAAACGGGTGTTCTGAATACCGGTGAAGTTGGTTTTGTCGTTGCTGGCATCAAAGATGTAAAGGGAGCTCCGGTTGGAGATACTATCGTGTTGGCAAATGAGGCAGAGTCGGTTTCGGCTTTACCTGGATTTGAACAGGTTAAACCTCAGGTATACGCGGGTATGTTTACTGTGTCTTCCGATGAGTTTGAGAACTTCCGGGAAGCCCTCGAAAAACTGACTCTAAACGACGCATCTTTGATCTATGAACCAGAGAGTTCAGACGCTCTGGGTAACGGTTTTCGTTGTGGGTTCTTGGGCATGTTGCATATGGAAATTGTGCAGGAGCGTCTGGAACGCGAATACGGTCTTGACCTAATTACTTCAGCGCCTACTGTAATCTATGAGATTGTTACCAAGAGTGGTGACATTGTTCGTGTCGATAACCCATCGCAGTTGCCTGACCCGTCGACTATTGATGAGATGCGCGAACCTATCGTACAAGCTAGCATTCTTGTCCCGTCGGAACATGTGGGTAACGTGATCAGCTTGTGTGTCGAACGACGTGGTGTTCAAAAAGATATGCAGTTCATTGGACAACAGGTTTCTATCGCTTACGATCTACCGATGAGTGAAGTGGTTCTAGACTTCTTTGATCGACTTAAATCAGTGTCAAGGGGATTTGCCTCTTTGGATTACTCATTCGATCGGTTTGAGATGGCCGATCTGGTTAAGTTGGATGTGCTCATTAATGGCGATCGCGTTGACGCTCTGGCGATCATCGTCCATCGGGACGATGCTCGATCCAAGGGTTACAGTTTGACAAAAAAAATGAAAGAATTAATTCCCAGACAGTTGTTTGATGTCGCGATTCAGGCGGCTATTGGCGGACAAATTATAGCTCGTCAAACGGTCAAGGCTCTGCGCAAAAACGTCACTGCGAAGTGTTATGGCGGTGATATTACGAGAAAGAAAAAGCTACTGGAAAAGCAAAAAGCTGGTAAGAAGCGCATGAAACAGGTTGGCAGCGTCGAGATACCCCAGGAAGCATTCCTTGCGGTGCTCAAGGTGGAAAAATGAGCGTCGATTTTCCTCTTATACTTGTTCTAGCAACCGGTTTCACAGGAGGCGTTTGGCTGCTGGATTGCCTGTTGTTTCGTTCGAAGCGTCGAGAAAAGTTGAACGACGTTGGTGAACTTAATGAAAGGGAAAGGGAGCGTATTCTTGCGGGACCCGTGCTAGTTGAGTACTGCGCGTCTTTCTTTCCTGTTTTTGCGATCGTTCTCGTCCTTCGTTCCTTTCTTTATGAGCCGTTTCAGATCCCGACTGGTTCGATGATTCCTACTCTAGAGGTCGGAGACTTTATTCTTGTGAATAAATTCACTTATGGCGTTCGACTGCCAGTGATTGGCACTAAAGTAGTATCAATCCATGAGCCAAAGAGTGGTGAGGTGATGGTTTTTGTTCCTCCTCACCAAGATGAATACTTTATAAAGCGTGTCGTTGGTACTCCTGGTGACATAGTTCGATATCAAGATAAGACTCTCTATATTAATGGCGAAAAGCAGAATCAAACGTTCATTGCCCAGATTCCGCCAATTAATCCCAGATATCTCAGATATCGGGAAAGGCTCGGTTCTACTGAGCATATGATTCAAAGAAACCCTTACCGCGATAGTAGTGTCGGAGAATGGATTGTTCCAGAGGGGTTTTACTTCATGATGGGCGACAACAGAGATCAAAGCAGTGATAGTCGATCATGGGGGCTTGTCCCTGAAGACCAAATTGTTGGCCAGGCCTTTGCAATCTGGCTGCATAAAAAACCGGGGTTACGTTTGCCTGAGTTCTCAAGAAATCGGTGGATTCAATAAGGAGATGCTATAGGCGATCTTAACAAGAATCGGTAATTTGTTGTCTTAGGTGACCGTTGTGTCGTTTTTTTAACAAAAAAATTGAGAGATTAGAGCCCTTAGCTAAAAGATTGTGTCAAAAATCCTGAAATTACAACGGACAATTAATTACTCATTCTCCAGTGAAGAACTGCTAACTCTGGCACTGACTCATCGAAGCTTCAGTAGCCGAAATAACGAACGACTTGAGTTCCTTGGCGATGCGATCTTGAACTACGTTATTGCGGAGTCGCTTTACCAAAAATTTTCGTTCGCGGCGGAAGGAGAGCTATCAAGGCTGAGGTCTGGACTGGTAAAACGACAAACCTTGGCTGAAGTTGCTCGGGAAATTGAACTGGGTAGTTACCTGCTGATGGGGAGCGGTGAATTAAAGAGCGGTGGATTCAATCGGGCGTCAATATTGTCGGATGCTTTGGAAGCTGTTTTTGGCGCGATTATTATAGATTCAAGTACGGATGCTGCGACTCAGTGCATCCTTTCACTATTTAAAGACCGACTTGCTCGTGTATCCCCGAGTGACTTAAGAAAAGATGCCAAATCGAGACTTCAGGAGTTGCTTCAAAGTCGAGGAAAGCCAGTCCCTCACTATGTGCTTGTCCGACAGTCCGGAAAATCGCCGCATCAAAAATTTGAAGTTGAGTGCCGTACCGAGGGGCTTGAACCTGTGAGCGCATCTGGATCTTCGATTAGGAATGCCGAACAGAGCGCGGCTGAAAGCACCTTGACAAAACTTGAGGATAAGGTTTGAACACCCGTTGTGGCTACGTCGCCATTATCGGAAGACCTAATGTCGGGAAGTCAACTTTATTAAATACCCTGCTACGACAGAAGGTAAGTATAACGTCGAAAAAACCTCAGACGACTCGTCAAAATGTCCTGGGCATTCGCACCTCAGACGATTGCCAGATGTTGTTTGTTGATACTCCCGGACTGCACCTGAAAGAGCACCGCGCTATTAACCGTTACATGAATCGTAGTGCCCGAAGGGCACTCAGAGACGTTGATATCGTACTTTTTCTAATAGATCGAGATCGTTGGAATGAGGAAGATGATTATGTTGCAGGTTTATTCGATGGATTAGTAGGCCCGAAGATCCTGGTAATAAACAAGATTGACCTTATCCGAAATAAGGCATCGATTATATCATTGCTGCAAATTATGCAGGATCGATTTCCAGACGCAGAAATTGTACCTGTATCAGCGGAAAAGAACCGGAATATGGACGCTTTGCTTGGTGTTATTCGCGACCAGTTGCCTGTGTCCCCTTTTTACTACGAGACTTCCCAGGTCACTGATCGCAGCGAGCGTTTTCTGGTTTCTGAAATAATTCGAGAAAAAATCATGCGGCAAATGGGCGAAGAGGTTCCCCATGCTGTAACTATTCAGATAGATCGATTTCAAGAAGAGAAGAATTTAACGCTGATTGAAGCGACAATTTTCGTGGAAAGAGATGGTCAGAAAAAGATTCTAATTGGGTCAGGGGGTGAGAGACTTAAACGTATTGGATCGGATGCTCGCGTAGAAATTCAAAAACTGTTAGAAAGGCGGATCGTTCTCAAGACTTGGGTTAAGATCAAGACGGGTTGGTCTGATGATGAGCGAGCAATAAAGAGCCTGGGCTATGATGAACATTGATAGTTTGCAGCTTAATGCCTTCATTCTTCATGGGCGAAACTATCGCGACACCAGCCTTATCCTCGACTTGTTAACATTGGAGGCAGGCCGTTTTTCAGTTGTTGTGAGAGGAGCGAGATCGGCCCGATCACGGGTACGAGACAGGCTTCAGCCTTTCACTCCGGTCTCGCTTGGCACCGTTGGGAGAGCTGACCTCAAGACTGCCACCGCCATTGACTTTCCCGGACGGGCTTTCGACTTGAGGGGTGATCGATTGTTGCTGGGCTTATATGTCAATGAGCTCCTGTATCGTCTATTGGGCCGTCATGAGCCGATGAAAAATCTATTTAATGAATACTGTATGTTGTTGGGTAAATTAGAAAGTGTTTGTCAGGGTGTCGATGAGATTCGGATTTTCGAATTAAGGTTGCTTGAGGAGCTTGGTTACGGAATCAATTTTGAATTCGACGCAGGGACAGGCAGCCGAATCGAAGGCAATTTAACCTATCGTTATGTGCTGAATGAAGGGTTCTATCGTGTCGAAGAGACACGCTCGGAGTTTTTTTCGGGTAAAGAGTTGTTAGCGATAGCGAATCGGCGATTGAATAATGTTGATCGAAACAGGCTTAGGAATCTTACTCGGAGCTCGCTTTCGGTGCTTTTGGGCGATAAACCGCTAAAGAGTAGAGATCTCTTTAGGGAAATATCGCAGTGATCATCGGAATCGGTGTTGATATTGTTGACGTCAATCGTATCGCACGATTGCTGGATAGATTTGGTTATCGTTTTTTGAGGAAAATTCTTGTCGAGCGGGAATTTAAAGCTGAACTAAGTGAGCGCCGTCTGGCAGCGTATCTCGCTAAGCAGTTTGCGGCTAAGGAGGCGGTGTCAAAAGCGTTAGGCACTGGGGTGAGGGCCGGAGTGGGCTTCAGATCAATTAAAGTGCTGCGTGATCCTTATGGTAAACCTTACGTTGAACTATCGGGTCAGGCCGCTGAGCAAGCAGAAATGCTAGGCGCGCGGTTTATTCACATCAGTCTTTCAGATGAGAGGGATTTCGCAATAGCCTATGCTACAGCTTCTAGCATGATTTAACGGCGTTTGCTTTCGCCCGATGACGATTGGTTAGAGGCTAGCTTTATCTATTGTGTGGACGACGTTAAACGTGGAAAAGAGTCGAGGTTGATAAATTGCACGCGGCCCATCTTATGCCTGAAACGAATTTCTATATATGATCCTGATATTATAGGAATCCCCACGTATTAAATAAAATACAGCGTCAACTTAAGTCGAGTTGCAAATGAAACACTACCCCACCATTGAGCAGTGTATAGGTAACACCCCGCTTATCAGGCTTCAGCGCCTTGTTGGTGAAAGCAGCAATACCATTCTATTAAAATTGGAGGGCAATAACCCTGCGGGATCAGTAAAGGATCGGCCGGCCATCAGTATGATCCAACGTGCAGAAGATCGAGGTGATATCCGTCCAGGTGATACTCTAATAGAAGCGACAAGCGGTAATACTGGTATTGCGCTGGCGATGGCAGCTGCGATAAAAGGCTATCGAATGATGCTAATTATGCCTTCTCATATGAGTGACGAGCGAAAGGCAGCAATGGCGGCTTATGGAGCGCAGCTGATTACGGTTACTTCAGCAGAAGGAATGGAAGGTGCGCGCGATCTCGCGGAGCAGATGCAGGCTGAAGGGAAAGGTGTCGTATTAGATCAATTCGCGAATCGAGATAATCCAGCCGCTCACTATCAAGGCACGGCACCTGAAATTTTCTCCCAAACTGGTGGTGAAATAACACACTTTGTGAGTTCGATGGGTACTACCGGCACCATTGTGGGATGTTCGAAATACCTCAAAGAGAGGAATCCAAAGATACAGACTTATGGTCTGCAGCCGGTGGAAGGATCTCAGATACCGGGGATAAGAAGATGGCCTGCCGCTTATCTTCCTAAAATTTTTGATGATAAGGATATCGATCACATTATTGACATGGATCAAATTAAAGCAGAGGAAATGATGCGAAGGCTTGCTTCTGAGGAAGGTATATTCTGTGGTGTTTCCTCGGGCGGTGTTGTGGCTGGTGCTCTGCAGGTCAGCAAGCAGGTCGAAAATGCCACGATCGTGGCAATTATATGTGACCGAGGAGACCGTTATCTCTCGACAGGTGTGTTCACCCGAGGGTAATGCTCGCTCTCTGGGGTGGTTTCGAACATGAAGCAGCGTGAGCCAATAACAGTTGCGATAAAATCTTTATCTGAGGACGGATGCGGTTATTCTGAAGACGAGCGTTATGCTGTATACGGTAGCCTCGTAGGCGAATTGGTTTCTGCGGTCCCGCTGGCTCGAAAACGACAGAGGCTCTATTTAAGAACCACCGAAGTTTTTGAGGCATCCCCAGACAGAGTTGAACCAAAGTGCTCTGTAGCATCCGTCTGCGGCGGATGCAGTCTCCAGCACATGAGGCGGGACGCCCAGCTGGCATTAAAGTCAGACTACGTCAGAGAACAATTAGCGCCTCTTCGACCTGAGCAATGGTTGGCTCCCATAGTAGGCGCGGATTTTGGATACCGAACTAAGGCTCGCTTTGGTGTCAAATATGTTGAAAAGAAAAATCGGGTGCTGGTTGGTTTCAGGGAGAAACAAATTCCGTTCATCGTTGATGCTGAACAATGCATTATTTTGACGGATAGATGTGGTCAATTGATCAATGATCTTGAAAATCTTGTAGAACGGTTAAGTATCAAACGAGCGATTCCACAAGTCGAATTGGCTGCAGGAGATAGCGATGTCGCTCTAGTTTTTAGGCATCTTGAATCCTTTAACGATGCCGACTTTGAAGTTCTAAGGCTTTACTCAGAAGAAACTGGTTTTAGAATTTGGGTTCAGTCGGCTGGACCTGATTCTGTTCGACAGATCTATCCGGAATCAGGTTCAAATACTCTGACCTATCGTCTACCTGAATTTGATTTGACCTTTTCATTTGGTCCGCTTGACTTTACTCAGGTTAATCTTGAGGTGAATCGGCAAATGGTCAACCTTGCGTATAGCTTGCTAGAACCCTCTCCCTCCGATCGTATATTGGATGCTTTTTGTGGAATTGGTAATTTTTCTCTGGCATTAGCCACTTCTGCAGAGTGGGTTAGCGGCCTTGAACTGTCGATCGAAAGCGTAGCGCGTGCTGAGTCGAATGCGAAGGAAAATAGTGTCGATAACGTGAGTTTTTCGGTGGCCGACTTGTACCAAGAACCAATACTTCTTCCTGTCGATATTGAGTTTAATAAGGTGTTGCTGGACCCGCCTCGAAGTGGTGCTGAAGCGGTTGTAAAAGAGCTTGCTAGATGGGACGTAGAGAAGGTAGTGTACGTCTCCTGCAACCCGAAAACTCTTGCCAGAGATGCAAAAATCCTAATTCAGCAGGGTTTCGCGCTTCAGTCGGCAGGAATAATTAATATGTTTCCACACACAACCCATGTTGAATCTATTGCCGCCTTCGCGCGGTCTTAGCTTGCTTGATGGTTCTATATGGGACGAGTTAGCGGAACAGGTCTATGGTAAAAGTTCGCCGTGAGCAGCCTTTGCTGGTTGATGGTTCAATCAATCTAGAGACTTGGTTGTCTGCATTGGGAGAAGCTCGCCCTGAGTTGAGTTTGGCGCGTCTTCGAGAAGCGTGCGAATTCTCTCTTCAGGCGGAAGAGAAAGCCCTGTCCACCACCACCATTTGGGCCGAGGGACATAGTAGTTATCGAATGGGGCTTGAGATGGTTGAGATTCTCAATGAATTGCGAGTTGATGAGGATGGTCTCGTTGCTGCTCTGGTTTATCGCGCAGTTCGGGAAAATCAATTAACTTTGAATCATGTTCGCAAATTATGTGGCGATAATGTCGCGCGGCTGATTGAAGGTGTTATGAAGATGGCGGCGATCAGCGATGTTCAGTTCGGGACGCAAAAAGTTGTGCTTGGTGAACGAAAAGATCAGCTTGAGCAAGCAAGGCAATTAGTAGTTTCCTTGGTTGATGATGTGCGTGTAGTCCTGCTTAAACTAGCTGAGCGAACCTGCCGAATAAGAACAGCAGTCAAGAACACAAGCAGTGACTACAAAAAACTTGCGAAGGAGGTCGTAGAGATTTATGCACCCCTGGCCCATCGTCTTGGCATCGGTCACTTAAGATGGGAACTGGAAGACCTAGCTTTTCGTTTACGTGAACCTATAGCATATCGGCGGATTGCTAAATTGCTAGATGAAAAACGTACCTTTCGCCAAGAATATATCGGTGGAGTCGTCACAGAATTGGAAAAACAGCTTTCGCGTTTAGGCATTGAATGCGTAGTTGAAGGACGACCGAAGCACATTTTTAGTATCTGGAAGAAGATGGACCGTAAGGGCATTCCTTTCAGTGAAGTTTATGACGTTCGTGCAGTTCGAATTTTGGTTGATCATGTCGATGACTGTTATCGCGCCTTAGGAATTGTGCACAACCTTTGGAGGAATATCCCGGACGAATTCGATGACTACATTGCTAATCCCAAGGAGAATGGATATCGATCTTTACATACAGCGGTAATTGGACCTGAAGGGAAAGTGCTCGAAGTGCAAATAAGAACAGACAATATGCAAGAGGAAGCTGAGTATGGTGTTTGTTCGCATTGGCGGTACAAGGGAGATGGAAGCGTAGAAGAGTCAGAAAGTTATTCACAGCGGTTAGATTGGTTGCGTCAAATCGTCGAACATCCCGAGGAGGATCAACAGGTATCTGAATTACTGGGAGATTTATCTGTTGATCGAATCTACGTTTTTACACCCGAAGGCGATGTTGTTGATATGAACCCAGGAGCCACACCTATCGACTTTGCATATCGGGTTCATACCGAAGTAGGGCACAAATGTCGTGGGGCTCGAATTAATGGTCGGGTCGTGCCGCTGAACTCGGAGCTTAAGTCGGGTGACCACATCGAAATCATAGTTGGCGAAGATGCTGAACCGCGCCGAGAATGGTTGCATCAACATTTGGGTTACGTAGCTACTAGCCGCGCAAGGTTGAAAATTCAAAGTTGGTTTGGGCGCAGAGAAAAAGAAAAAAATATTGTCGATGGTAAACGTGTTCTTGTTGACGAACTAAGTCAGGTAGGATTAGAAAATTGTGATTTTTCCCAATTGGTTGAGCAGGCCGGTTTTGAGTCAGCTAATGATCTTTTCTATGCAATTGCTGTTGGAGACCTGGCTGTGGTAGAGATTGTTGAAGCGGCAGCAGAGTTGGTTAGTCTTGAGTTATCTTCTAATCAACTTGATCTCGGACTGGAGAGCCAGACAGAGCAGGAAAACTTGATCATTGGACAAGGCGATTTACCCTATAGTCTGGCAGTTTGCTGTCAGCCTGTTCCAGGGGATTTGATCTTGGGTATCGTAAATGAAACCGATTTGCTTACGGTCCATAGAGAAGACTGTTTGCAGGTTCTCAAGGCAGATGTGCATGGTCGAATGATGCAGTTAGAATGGCGTGATGTGGTTGAAGTAACCTTTCCCGTTACGGTAGAAATTATTGCTTATGACCGATTTGGTTTGCTTCATGACATAACCAGAATACTGATGCTAGAACGAACAAATGTGCAATCGATTAGCACGAGTTCAGATAAATCTAATAATCGCGTTAGCATAAGAATGGTGCTGGAAGTATCTCAACTGAATAGACTTTTGCAGACGCTGGAAAGAATTGAGCGTCTGCCTAACGTACTCTCGGCGAGACGTAGTATCGCGACCTTTGGAAAATAGAATAATATTGGAGCCATTATTGTGAAGTTAATCTTGTTAGGCGCGCCTGGCGTAGGGAAGGGTACGCAAGCGAAATTCATTATGGAGAAGTACCAGATTCCGCAGATCTCGACGGGAGATATGCTTAGGGAAGCCGTCAGGGCAGGTACCGAGCTAGGTGAAAAAGTTAAAGCAGTTATGGACAGTGGGGCTTTGGTGACCGATGAGATAATTATCGATTTGGTCAAGGCGCGCATACAAAAAGATGATTGTGCAAACGGGTTTTTGTTCGATGGTTTCCCTCGAACCATTCCACAAGCTCAAGCTTTGGAAGATCAGGGCATAGAAATAGATCGAGTGATTGAGATCACTGTCCTTGATGAAGAAATTTTGTCCAGGCTTTCAGGCCGCCGTGTTCATGAGCCCTCTGGAAGGGTATACCACATCACTTATAACCCGCCGAAAAGAGAAGGGTTTGACGATTTGACGGGAGAGCATTTGATTCAACGTGATGACGACCAAGAAGAAACAATAAAAGAAAGATTGATTGTCTACCGGGAGCAGACTGCGCCTTTAGTGGATTTCTATCGGCAAAAATCAGAAAGGTCTGATCTCGAATATCATGCAGTAGATGGCATGGGCGATACAGAAAATACAAGAGATCTAATTCTTGGTATTTTGAAAGATTAGCTGGTTAGTCTGTAAGAGCCTGGCGCGACTAAATAAATCCGTTAGTTATTCTTTGTAGATATAGTTTAGACAATTGTCTTGTAAGTCCTACCACATTTTTTCGTTCTAAAAACTCCTGAAAAATCTCGAAAAAAAAGGTGTGCAAAGATAAGTTTTTTTTCTAAACTTTGTATTGAGCTTGTTTGATATAAAGTTCTTAATTGTTAAATTATTTTAACAAAGCAAAGTCGTAAGACCTTTTTCAACGTAAAATAGGAGCACTAACAGTGGTTGCAAAAAAGAAAGCTGCAAAGAAAAAACCCGCAGCTAAGAAGAAGCCAGCAGCGAAGAAAAAGGTAGCTGCA
>MDSZ01054058.1_pt1 | contig 12592 bp, 15 predicted proteins | sample 811201 | NCBI WGS metagenome assembly MDSZ01 (sample SAMN05326647, study PRJNA326480) | marine metagenome | isolation source: seawater | place: Indian Ocean: North | collected 2010
AACGATGCTGTTCACAAGTTGATCTCTAAGAACATTAAGAGAAGTGCAATGTATTCAGGTAACATAAAAAGTGTTGGACCAAGATATTGTCCATCTATTGAAGACAAAATTGTAAAATTTTCGGGTAAGCAAAGGCATCAGATATTTCTTGAGCCGGAAGGTTTGGAGGATTACACAGTCTACCCTAATGGTATATCAACTTCACTACCTCATGAAATACAGCAAGAAATATGCAGTAAAATCAGTGGTTTAGAGAATGTAAAAATAATAAGAGCAGGATATGCAATAGAGTATGATTTTGTTGATCCAAGGGAGCTTTTTTTAACTCTAGAAACTAAAAAAATAAAGAATCTTTATATGGCCGGTCAAATTAATGGAACTACAGGATACGAGGAAGCGGCTGCGCAAGGGCTTGTAGCCGGTGTTAACGCTGCCTTATCTGTTAAAAGTATGGAACCATTTATATTAAATAGATCGGAGGCATATATAGGTGTTATGATAGATGACTTAGTAACAAAAGGTGTTGCTGAACCATACAGGATGTTTACTTCTAGAGCTGAATACAGATTAAGCTTGAGAGCAGATAATGCCGATCTCAGGTTAACAAGGAAAGGAATAGAAATTGGACTCGTTGGAGAATATAGATCCATGAAATTTAATGAAAAATCCTTAAACCTGGAAAAAATGGATAAAATTATGACTAAATTGAAAATAAGTCCGAATAAAGCTTCAAAATACAAAATCATTATAGCTAAGGATGGAATCGTGAGAAATGCCAATCAAGTTTTAAGTCAAAAAGGGGTAAACATGAGAAAAATAAGAGAAATATGGCCTGAAATTCCAAAATATTCAACTGAAATAGACGACCAAATGGAGATAAATGCTCATTATAAGGGGTATTTAAGTAAGCAAAATGCAGATATATTAGCATTTAAACGAGATGAAGATTTAATAATCCCAGAAAATATTAACTATAGTCAGATATCAGGCTTATCCAACGAAGTTAAGGCTAAATTTAATGAAATTAGGCCAAAAACACTAGGTCAAGCATTGCGTATAGACGGAATAACCCCAGCCGCAGTATATATTTTGTTGTCACATGTCAAAAGAAAGTCTATTAAGCATATAGCTTGATTGATTCGAATATTTTAAATTATTCCTGTTTAGAACCACTTAATGTTTCACGTGAAACATTTCCTGATCTTGAGGAGTTTCGACAGATTATTATAAAGAAAAACAGAAGTATTAATCTTATTAGTAAACATACTGAAAAGATTTCAAAAGAAAGACATATAATAGATAGTGCGCAAATAATTGATTTTATTGATATAAATATGCCAATATGTACTGACGTAGGCTCAGGATCGGGTTTACCTGGAATAGTTCTAGCTATAATTATGAAACATAAAAACTCAGAGATGAAGTTCAAACTTTATGAAAAAAGTTTTCATAAATGCAATTTTTTAAAAGAGGTATCAAACAAATTTAATTTGAATGTAGAGGTACTACAGAAAAATATTTTCGAGGAAAAAAATTTAAGTTCAGATATAATTGTAGCTCGAGCCTTTAAACCCATACCAATAATTTTAGATCTCCTTCATAATAATTTTAAATTTTTTAGAGAAGTTATTTTATTCTTAGGGAAAAACGGAAAACAAATTTTACAAGATGCCTTGAAAGATTGGAAGCTTGAATACGATGAAAAGAAAAGCATAACGAATGATGACTCAACAATATTAAAAATCAAAAGATTAGAAAAGATATGAAAGAAAAAATAATTTCTATAATAAATCAAAAAGGTGGAGTGGGCAAAACTACTACAGTTATTAACCTTGCAGGTGGCCTAAGTTTGTTAGGTAAAAAAGTTCTAGTAATAGACTTAGATCCCCAGGGTAATGCTACTACAGGATTAGGATTATCTAATTTGGAAAACTCAGAAAAGTCTATTTATAGCGTTTTGAATGGAACCAAACAAATATCGGATGTTATTGAAAAAACAAAATTTGAGAATCTAGATTTGATAACTTCAAATGTTGATTTATCAGGTTTGGAGGTTGAAACAGCAGGAGACAACAAAAGAGCTTTCATTTTAAGGGATCAAATATCGGCTTATATAAATGATTCTAGAGGATTATATAGTCATATATTGATTGATTGTCCTCCATCTTTAAGTCTTCTTACAATAATGGCTTTAGTAGCTTCTGACTCACTTTTAGTGCCTCTACAAACAGAATTTTTCGCTCTCGAGGGTGTAACTCAACTAATGAAAACCATTGAAAGAATAAAAAATAATCTTAATCCTGAGTTATCTATAAGAGGGATTTTATTAACTATGTACGATAAAAGAAATAAGCTTTCATGTGAAGTTGAAAAAGAAGCTAGAGAATATTTTAAAGAAAAAGTATATCAAACTGTTGTACCTAGAAATGTCAGATTATCTGAGGCCCCATCGCATGGAATGCCGGTATTATTTTATGATAAATCATGTAGCGGCAGTAAATCATACTTTAGTTTTACAGATGAATTTATTAACCAAGAAAAATTAATGGAAAGTGCAGCATGACTAATACATTCAAATTAAAAAAAGGCTTAGGTAGAGGACTATCATCTTTAATTGGAGACACATCCCCTTCTGTTAAATCAAATAAAGTTTCAATAGGCTCTATTGTAAGAAATAAACTTCAACCAAGAAAAAATTTTAAAAAAGACCAAATGGAAGATCTAACTAACTCAATTAGAGAAAGAGGAATTATTCAGCCAATAGTGGTTAGAAAACAATCTGATAAATTTGAAATTATAGCCGGAGAAAGAAGGTGGCAGGCAGCTCAAAATGCTGGTCTTCACGAAGTCCCTATTGTTGAAATTGAAGCAGATGATTTAAAATCATTAGAATTTGCCATAGTAGAAAATGTTCAAAGAGATGATTTAAATCCAATAGAAGAAGCAAATGGATACAAAAAACTGATCGAAGAATTTAATTATGATCAAGATAAAGTTGCAAAATTTATTGGCAAAAGTAGAGCCCACATAGCTAATTGTCTAAGATTATTATCTCTTCCTTCTGAAGTTATAAAATTAATAGAAGATCAAAAATTATCACAGGGACATGCAAAAGTTTTGGTAGGTTTAGAAAATTGCTATCAGATAGCTAAGAAAATAATAGACAAAAAATTATCAGTAAGACAAGCAGAGAGCTTAGTTAGAATTTACAAGTCACCAAAAAAATTCAAAGTAATAACTAATGACAGTAACATAAAAGCTTTGGAAAAAGGACTAGAAGAAAAAACTGGTCTTCAAGCAAAAATTCACCATAAAAAAAATAACAAAGGAATTTTATCTTTTGAATATAATAATACTGATCAACTGGATAGATTGGTAATGATTATAAAAGCTAATTATTAGATATATTTAAAATAAAATCAAAAATTAAATTGTTTGATAGATCAGAATTTCTTTTAAAATTTAATTCTAAATTTTCCACTTCATTTAATAATTCGTAGATATTTTTTGACGACCAAATTTCAACTTGTTTTTCAACTAATTGCTTATCCTTCCAAAATATAGGAGGTCTAAAATTATTTACGGTATCTTTAACACTACCTATTTGTACCTGCAATTTTTTAAGCTCTATTAATCTTTTGACTCTAGAAAGCAAAGACCTAATTAAAATAATTGCATCATTTTTATTGAATAAGTTACTATTAATTATTTTGCATACTCTATTATGATTTTTCGATAAACAATTATCAACCAATTCAAAGTAATTTTCTTCATCATATAAATTAACTAATTTTATTATTTCCTCTCTAGTTATTTTATTTTTTTCAAAGCAAAAGTTTAATATTTTATTCATTTCGTTTTGAAGATTTTTTCTGTCCCCAGAGCATTTTTCAATAATTAAATTTATGTTTTCACTGGAAATAGAAATTTTTTTATTTTTAAAAAAATTAGTAGCTATTTGATATAATGTTGCATTATTATCCTCATAAAAAGGGATACAAATTAATTTTTCATCTTTTTCAAATAATTGTCTAATTTTTGATTTTTTTTCTAGAGTACCTGAGTTAAAAATAATTTTTTTATTGTGGATATCTTTACTTAATAATTCACATATCGTTCCATATAACTTTGACGTAACTCTTGAAACTAAAATGATTTTTTTTTCTTCAAATAGAGACTCATTCAAACATACCTCAAAAAAACTATTTTCGTTATTTAATATTTGATTTTCTTCATATTTTACTATTTCTCCATTGTGTCCTTTAAAAAAATAGCTTTCTATGACTTCATCTTTAAAACCCTCATTTTGTCCATAAAAAAGAAAAAGTTTTGATTTATTTTTTTTTAATTCATTTAAATTAAATGATTTAATTATCATTATTTTAATTCGATAATAAATAGAAAATTATTTCATTACTTATATTTTCAGATAGATTTTTCTTAATTTTTATTTCTTCTTCTCTTTCCTCTATTTTTTTATTTTTTGAGGCCAATGATGTATTTTTTTGAAAAGTTTTTGTTAGTTGTTTGTTGTCATCTGAAATATACTTTGCCTCAACCTTAACAATAATAGTATAGTTTTTTGGGTTCCCACTATTATCTTTGTTCGCTATTTTCTTTTCGTATGATGATGAAATATTTAGTGTAAATTCTTTTTTACTTTCAGAATAATTTTGATGTTGTTTTAATACTGCGTTTAGATAATTGTTGATTTGCTTGTCACCCTCAAAATTAACCTCACTAAAATAAAAGTCTATTTTATTTGAGTCAATTAAGGGCGTATAACCACAATTAACTATAAATACAAAGCTTATTAACAATAAAATTTTAATAGTTTTTCTCATTAAATTATAAAATTAATTAATCTATCTGTTATGTAAATCTGTTTTTTCACTTTACTATCTTTAAGTATCTTTTTAAAAACTTCACTAGTTAAAATTTCTTTTACCAGATCACCCTCTGAAATACCTTTTTTTGTTTGATACAATCCTCTTTTTTTTCCATTAAATTGTACAACTATATTGACGTTTTCTTCTACTAAAAACTTACCCTCAATGCTTGGCCAAGAAAGCCTATTTATAGACATTTCATTCAAACATTCGCTTGATAAGTGAGGGATTACCGGTGAGATAGAAATTAAAAATTTTGAATATTCATCTAACAGATTAGAAAAATTTTTTTCTTCTTTGGTTAATTGTGTGAAAAAACTAAATGCTTCATATATATTGGCTATTATTACGTTGTAGTGGAAATTCTCTAAATTCCTCTCAATTTTACTTAAATATTGATTTATAAATTTTGAAAGATTTATAGAAGGATCTAATTTATCATCTTTACTTATTTTCTTTATCTTTTCATTCAGGGTAAATAGTTTTTGAATAAACTTATATGCAGATACCATGCCTTTGTCGGACCATTGAATATCTTTTTCTGGAGGACTATCCGATAAAATGAATAGTCTTACAGCATCCGCCCCGTATCTGTTAATCATTTCCTCAGGATCTATGGTATTTTTTTTTGATTTAGACATAGACTCAGATGGCCCAACATTTACTTTTAGATTTTTATTTTTCTTTAAGAAAAAGTCTTTACCATTTTCACTATCCACTTCATCTGGACTGTACCATTTATTGTTTTCATCCTTATAAGTCTCATGACAGACCATTCCTTGAGTAAATAATCCAGAAAAAGGCTCTTTGTATTTAAATTTAGTATTGTCATATCCAATTGCTCTCATGAAAAATCTTGAATACAAAAGATGAAGTATGGCGTGTTCAACACCTCCTATATATTGGTCAACTGGCATCCAATAATTAATATCTTCATAATCAAAGCCATACTTTTGGTTGTATGGTGAACAAAACCTTAAAAAATACCATGAGGAGTCAACAAACGTATCTAATGTATCTGTTTCTCTTCTATAATTTTTGCCATCAATTTTGACATTAACCCATTCACTTTGATGAGAAAGTGGATTTCCTTTAACATTTAAATTTATATTTTCTGGCAGTTTAACGGGTAAAAGATTTTGAGGTATTGTAGAATAGTCTCCTTTTTCATCATATATTATTGGTATAGGACAACCCCAATACCTTTGTCTAGAAATACCCCAATCCTTTAATCTGAAATTGATTTTTTTTGTTCCTATTTTCTTTTCTTCTAATATTTTAATAGTCTCAACAATAGAATCTTCGGGAACTTTTAAGTTATTTAAAAAGTCAGAGTTAATTATTCTACCGGGGCCTGTGTATGCTTCTTTTTTAACTAAAAAATCATCACTTTCATTTTCTGGTTTTACAACGGTCTTAATTTCTAAATTATATTTTTTTGCAAAATCAAAATCTCTTTGATCATGCGCAGGACAGCCAAAAACAGCTCCAAATCCGTAGTCCATTAAAACAAAGTTAGCAAAATAAACTGGAACAGTTTGATTTTGTAGTAATGGATTAATTGCTTTTAAATCTGTTTTAAACCCTAGCTTTTCTGCATTAGCTATTGACTCTTCTGTTGTCCCAGTTTTTGAACATTCCTCTTTAAATTTTATAAAATCCTTGTTTGTTTTATAAAATTCTGCCAAAGGATGATCAACAGATAAAGCTAAAAATGAAAATCCGAATAAAGTATCAGGGCGAGTAGTATAACATTTTATACTATTTATTTTTTCGTTTCCTAAAATTTTAAAATCTATTTCACAGCCAAACGATTTGCCTATCCAATTTTTTTGCATAACTTTTACTTTATTTGGCCAATCTGGCAGTTTTTCTAATTCATTTAACAAGTCTTCAGAAAATTTAGAAATATTAAAAAACCATTGACTTAACTTTTTTCTTTCTACAATAGCACCCGATCTCCATCCCTTGCCATCAATTACCTGTTCATTAGCAAGAACTGTTTCATCGACAGGATCCCAATTTACATAGTTTTCTTTTTTGTAAACCAAACCTTTTTTGAATAATTCAATAAAGAAATTTTGTTGATGTTTATAATAATCTTCGTTGCAAGTTGATATTTCTCTATCCCAATCAATTGATAAACCAAGCTGTTTAAGCTGACTTTTCATTACAGAAATATTACTCTCAGTCCATTCTTTAGGATCTAGATTATTTTGTTTTGCGGCATTTTCCGCTGGCATACCAAACGAATCCCATCCCATTGGGTGTAAAACGTTAAAGCCTTTTAAAAGTTTATATCGTGATAATACATCTCCAATTGTATAATTTCTTACATGACCCATATGGATTTTTCCAGACGGATAAGGAAACATTTCTAAACAATAAAACTTTTTTTTATTTTTATCGACTTTTGATTTATAGGTTTTTTTATCTTCCCAAATCTTTTGCCATTTTATTTCGATTTGCTTAAAATTATATCTTTCCACAAGAGAATATTTAGAATTAACTTTTACTGTAGGCCTCTCATTTGGCCTTTGTACTCTTTTTTATTTTTAGATTTAAAATCTTGTTCATAAACGGCGGCTTTTTTTAAAATATTAGTTTTTAAAGAGGCAAGAAGATCTCCCTCATTATTATTTATTACACAATTTATATTTTGATCGCTACACTTTCTAACAAATATATTGATATCCAATGCATCTGATCTTATTTCATTTGTTAAAAATCTAATAGAAATTTTTATAGATTCATTTTCATTATTATTTTCACTATACCAATCAGTAACTATTATCCCACCGCTATAATTAGCTGTTGTTAAAGGCATAAAATCTAATATGTCTAAAGATGCCCTCCATAAAGGGTTTGAACTTGCAAAATCATAATTAGTATTACCACCTCCTATACCCTCAGATATTCTGAAACCTCTTCCTTCTTCAATATTTTTTTTTACTCTTTGCGAAGGTTCTGGTGGAAAATCTTTTGCATCAACAGGCTTATACTTTAGTGCTTGGCATGCATTTAGTAATAAAAAACCAGATACAATTATAACTTTTAAAATAGGGCGCATTATTCTCTCATAATTAAGAATTTATCAAATATACTTGAAAATATTGAATATTTTATTTATCAAGTAATTTCCATAAATTGTTGATTTTTAAAGTAATAATTATGATGTATTTTTGCAACATAATTATAAAAAAAACGTATTTTATCCAAAATTACTGTAATTTTAGTTAATTTCTTAATAAAAATACCCTGTTTATTATTAATATTAAACATAACAAAGGAGAAAAAATGAACAATTGGAAAAAGGTTGGTTTGACAGCTTTATCTGCTTCTCTAGTATCAGTATCTGCGCATGCAGGTGCTTTAGATGTAACAGGTGCAGCGTCAATCACATACCACTCTGACCAAGACAGTACTGGTAACCCATACTCTCATGGTAAAACTATTACTTTCAGTGGTGGCGGAGATTTAGACAATGGTATGACTGTTTCTTATTCTTACGCAATGGCTGATGCAGCTGCATCTGACTCATCTGTGAAAATTGGAATGGGCGATGGTGGTACATTAACATTTGGTGGAGCAGTAAGTGGTGGAGTTAGATCTTATGACTCTATGATTCCTACAGCAAAAGAAGAAGCTTGGGATGACTTAGCTGGTGAAGCTAACATTGTAACTGCTATGTCAGGCACAAATTCGTTTGTATATACAAACAACTTTGGTGGTTTCGACGTAACAGCACAGTACACTAAAAATGGTTCTTCAAATGGTGCAGACCACTCAATCGGAGCAAGCTACCCAGTAGGTGATACTGGTTTAACAGTTGGTTATGCTTTTGGTGAAGATGGTAACACAATTGATGAAGATGTAATTTACGCTAAGTACGTTATTGGTGGAGCTACTCTTGGTTGGTCAAAATTTGATCACGAAGTTTCTGCTTCAGCTACAGGTAGAGAAGTAACTCAAATGGGTATTTCATTTGCAGTTAACGAAAACTTATCTGTATCATACGGAAGAGCAAGTGTTGACTTCGAAGCTAAAACAGCAGATCAAGAATCTTCAGGTGTATCAGCATCTTACACTATGGGATCGATCACTATAGCTGTTGCAGCTAACAAAGAAGAAGATACTGGTGGAACAGCTGGTTCTGAAGACGATATGTCAGAAGCTACTGTGTCTTTTGCATTCTAATTTAGTTTAGAATACTTAAAACTATTAAAACCCCCGCAATTTTATTGTGGGGGTTTTTTTTTAAAATAACTAATTCCTGAAAATCCCCATAGATTAATTAGTTTAAGAAGTTTGATATTTTTTGAATTAATTCCACCAAGTGCTACTACTTTCTTTTTAGTAAAACTTTTTAGCGTATTAAATTTATATAATCCTAAATAATTTTTATTTTTTTTAAAAATTGATGAAACGAATATAATCTTTACACCCTGCCTTTCTTTTTGCCTTATTTCCTTAATGTTATGTGCAGAGCCCAAAATTTCAAATCTATTTTTTAAAATTAAGCCTTTAGTGTATGTATGCTTATTAAATGAGGGCAAGTAAAGACCATCACAATTCATTTTAATCGCTAGTTTTAAATGATTAGCAATATAAAATTTTATTCTCTTTTGTTCGCAAAATTTTTTAATTTTAACTATTTCTTGGTAGTTGATTTTAGAGTCATAATTTCTAAAGATTATAGAAGTGTTTTTATCTATAATTTTTATATTATTCTTTTCAAATTTATCTATAAAATAGAATTTATTAAAAGATAACTTATGCATAATTCAGAAAAAAATTTAGCAGAGATTAGTAATCAAATACATACAAAAATAAAGGAATTAAATTTTGAAAACTATTCTCCAAAAATCATAGCAGTCTCAAAAACATTTGGAATAGATAAAATAAGGCCTCTAATTGATTATGGACATGAGGACTTTGGTGAGAATAGGGTACAAGAGGCTGCAGAAAAATGGAAAGACATAAAAAATAATAAGATAAATTTACACTTAATTGGGAAACTCCAAACTAACAAAGTCAAATTAGCTTTAAGTATTTTCGATTTTATTCATTCTTTAGACAACGAAAAACTTGCAATAAAAATTTCTGAAGAACAAAAAAAAATTAATAAAAAATTAAAATTTTTCATACAAATAAATCTTGGCAAAGAAAACCAAAAGGGAGGAATAGATCCTAAAAATTTAGAGTCTTTTTATTCTTATTGTATAAAAAATTTAAATTTAGATATAATAGGTACAATGTGCTTACCACCCTATGGTGAGAATCCTGAACCCTATTTTAGTCAACTAAACGAAATGAATAAATCTTTAAACTTAAAAGAGTTGAGCATGGGGATGTCAGATGATTACTTAAAGGCATTAAAATTTAAGTCTACTTATTTAAGAATTGGATCAAAAATATTTGGTAAAAGAACTTAGATTATTCTAATTTTAGTTTTATTAGTAATTAATTTACAAAGTATAATAAAATCTTTTTTTCTTAATGTAACACACCCTCTTGTTGGCTTATAGGTTTTTGTTAAATGAATAAAAATTGCACTACCTTTTTTTTTTTACCGGTTTAGGATAGTTATACTCAATTAAAATTATATAGTTATATTTAAAGTCTGCCCTGTATAGATTTTCAAAACTAAATTTATCCTTTTTATTAGATCTAATTAGTTTGTTATAATATTTACTTCTATAATCATCGCACCATTTAAAATTTTTTCTTATTTTGATTGTTTTTAGCAAACATTCTGGTCTGCTTACTCTATCTTGCCTATAAAATAATTTACCAATTTTGAATATTCCCCTAGGTGTGCTTCCATCTCCCTCAATTTTATTTTTCTTAATGCCACCTTTTCCGACAGCACATTTTAGTCTAAATTCTCCTATATATAGATAATTATTTTTTACTATAATATTCATTTATGAATAAATTATTTTTAATTATTGATCAAAATCAACATCTTTATGAACTACTCAAAGAATTAAAATTTGATGAACAATATGAATTAATTCTTGTTGATAATAACATTAAAGAGCAAATTAACAGTATTATTTTACAAAAATTTGAATATTTAATATTAACAGACAAATCAAATTATAGTGAGCAAAAAGCAATATCAATAAATAAACCAATAAAAATTTCTCAACTTTATGAGAAAATTAATCTTTTTTTTTCCAAAAATAAATTTCAAATTAGCTCAAACATATCTGTTGGTAAATATCATATTGATTTAAACTCCCGAAATATAATTTTAAATAAAAAAAATTTAAAACTTACAGAAAAAGAATTAGAGTTAATTATGTATTTGTTTAATAGTAAACAAGAAAAAAGTTCATCTGATATAAGTAAAAATGTATGGGGTCACACAATTGGTGTTGAAACACATACGGTTGAAACCCATATCTATAGATTAAGAAAAAAAATTGTAAATAAATTTCAAGACGATAAATTTATTATTTCAAGTGATAATGGATATAAAATTTAATGAAAAAAAAAAATCCTTATGCAAAAACACTATTTACAACTAAATACAGGACTAGAAGAGTTAAGCCAAAAAAAGGAAAAGGTAGCTTTAAAAGAAAAAAAAATTTGATTAATCACTAAGACTAACATTAAAACTAACAATAACTCTATCCTCGTCAGAATTGTTGTTCTCAACTGAATGCCATAAATAGGAAGGAAACAGAAGCAAATTACCTTCTTTGGGTTCTATTTTTTGGATATTTGCAGAAAACTCTGTCTTTTTTAAATCTTTCGGGAATCTATTTAAAGATACTTGATTAGGATTATTAAAAATTATTTTACCACAGTCTTTAGGGGCCCTAACGTAGTAGACAGAACTTAATAAATTGTTTGGATGAATATGGCTTTCATTATAACTATTTTTTTTATTTATTATTGACCACATTTCATTAATTTTTACTTTATCAGCTTTAAAAGGCCAACCGTATTGTTTAAAAACATCAAATATATATTTTTCAATATGTATAGCAAACTTATAAGCTGCATTGTTTTTTTCAAATTTAAATGATTTAGAATGCCAACCATTTATATTTGATCTTTTTACGCCTTCATTATCTTTATTGTACTCACTGTAAATAAATTCGCTCAATTCATTATTAATTGTTTTATAATCATCAATCTCGTAAGAAAAGATTGGTTGAGGAAAAAATTTGTATACGTTTGACTTACTCAATTTATAATCTAGCCCCAATTTGTTGAATTACTCTTGATGACATTTCTGTTCCTTTTTCTAAACTTTCTTCCAGTGACTTATTATTTACAAAGCCATGCAAGAAACCAGCCGCAAAAAGATCTCCAGCACCTGTTAGGTCTACAATTTTAAGATTTTTTTTAATTCCACATTCAACTACCTTTGCACCTTGTATTGCTACAGCGCCATTCTCACCTTTTGTTATAACAATTAATTTATTTAATTGTTTAGAAAAATTTATAACTTCTTCAAAATTTTTAGCATTAATTAATGATGTTATTTCTTGCTCATTTGCAAAAGTTATATCAAGTTTGTTTTTTACTAACTCTAAAAAGTGAGGTTTATGTCTATCTACACAAAACTGATCTGAAAGTGACATAGCTACTTTATTTGCATTATTAATTGCTTTATCAAATGCTTTTTTTGGTTCTCCTTCATCCCAAAGATAACCTTCTAGAAGTATTATTTCACTTTTCTTAAT
>MDSZ01174400.1_pt1 | contig 12592 bp, 9 predicted proteins | sample 811201 | NCBI WGS metagenome assembly MDSZ01 (sample SAMN05326647, study PRJNA326480) | marine metagenome | isolation source: seawater | place: Indian Ocean: North | collected 2010
CTCTTCTTCGCTAGGATCTACAGTCCTAATTGATTCTTATCAAAGAGGGGATTTGGGGGGTAGAAGTTCTATTCTACTGGCTCCAAACTATGATTTCAAATTTCCATTGTGGGCTAGATCTATCATTCAGGCACCACTTCCAATGTTAGCTTTCAGAAAACTGGTTGGCCTTGTTGCTTGGGCCGTAGACAAAAGAACAAAAGAAGAGGGGCAGAAAATACGGTATAGGAGAGCTCTGCTATCTCAAGATGTACCGAAGATGCTTATGTCTGCAAGAGCAAACCTAGGCTTCAGTCTTCCATCTAACCTTTCTTCAATTGAAGTCAAATGTGCAGTAATGACTGCATCTTCGGATACCCTACATGACTTCGAGAAAATTGAGAGGATATCTAATTCAATACCTGGGTGTAAGTTGATCGAGGTTCCCTCAAATCAATATGCTCACGAAGCTGGAGTTCTGTCTGAAATCGAACAGTTCCATCGCTCACTGGCCTAAATCTGGAAGGATTCATCGATTCCCTGATGAAGGGCTGTGTGAACAGAGACATTGAGAGCTATGCGCGAACAGTCGTCTTCTTTCGAAATCTCACGCATAGTGCATGAGATTTCAAACATGATTGGAGCTAGAATGAAGAAGGCTTACCAACCGCATTACGAACAGATTGTTCTAAGACTGAATAGAAAGGGAGCGCCCTCTACAGATATTGTTATTGTCAGGGGCTTGAGGATTTATGCATCTACTAGAGATAGGCCTATGCCTACACAGCCTTCTCAGTTCGCCATGATACTCAGAAAGCACCTAAACAACTCTAGATTGGTTGGAGTCGAGCAATTTGGATTTGACAGGGTCATTCGTTTGGTTTTCGAGCATGGTGGAGGAAAGGCTAGCATTGTAATCGAGCTATTCAGAGACGGCAATGTAATCCTGCTGGATGAAAATGAGGTAATTGTTAGGCCCTTGACTCATGCCAAGTATTCTAGTCGTTCAATAAAAAAGGGAGAAAAATACACCCCTCCTCCTGCTGCAATTGATCCAAGGAACATTACAATTTCGAGTCTAGAGCATATACTAGAAGACAGTGATCACGAGCTCATAAGGACACTTGCATCTAGAGTCAATTTAGGAAGGATTTACGGGAGCGCCTTATGCTCTATTGCAGGCATAAGCGAGGAAGTGCCGTCAAAATCGCTCTCAGTAGAGGAAAGAGGGTCTATTTTTGAGGCATTGAAAAAGATGCTTGGAGATTTGGACGAGGGTAGTGGTGCAAATATTTGGCTCTATAACTCGGAATCTCTGAATCTGTGGAAGAAGGCCGATGATGAGTCGGGCAGAGACTCTGCTTCTTCAGGAATCATTCAGTTTTCTCCAATTGACCTACCATCCATGGATAGCAGTCTGAAAATCAGTGTTCCAACCCTATCAGATGCGTATGACTTCATTTTTGGATCTCACGATGCTGCCGCATTCATCAGAAGAGAAGAGGAGAAATTAGTAGAGTCGGGTAGTAGGGCTGAGGATGAGGGGTCCAAACTAGCTAGGAGAGCTAATCAGCAGAAATTAGCGATTGAAAAATTCAAACAAAGAGCTGCAATCACTCAGGAGCTGGGGAGTGCGATTCAGGAAAACTGGGAACACGTTGATTCGATAATTTACCAGTTGAATGATGCTGTTGTAACTAAGGGCTGGCAACAAATCGCAGAAATAATTCATGAAATTGAGTGGATTGATAGTGTGGATCCTGCATCTCAGAGATTCGTAGCATTTCTACCTGATGAAGATGGAGATCCGGGTTCTAGTGTCACATTGGATTCATCAAAAACAGTACATCAGAATGCGCAGAGTTATTTTGAAGAGGCAAGAGTTCAGAAGAGCAAGGCCGAAGGGGCCACAATCGCACTAGAAAAAACAGAAAGGTCGATTGAAAGAGCTGTGAAAAGAGCCGCTAAAGATGCTGCTGCTGGAAAATTGAGAGCTAGGAGCAGAGCCAGGCGTTTCTGGTTCGAGAAATACAAGTGGGCAGTAGTATCTGGTGGGAATTTCTTGATCGGTGGAAAGGATGCAAAAGGAAATGATGCCTTGGTAAAGAAGCATCTATCACTGAAGGATTTATATTTTCATGCAGATTTACATGGTGCGCCTTCTTGCTCCCTTAAGCTGAAAGATGGATTAGTGACCAATAACAGTTCAGAAGTTTTTATTCCCCAAGGAGTTGCTTCTCTACAAATTTCACAATCTCTTGGAGGGGATTTAGAGGACGCGAGAGGATTAGAGGAGTCGATTCTTCAAGAAGGGGCCCAGATAGCAGTATGTTGGTCCAGAGCATGGGGTAGTGGAGGGGCCGCTGCAACCGCTTTTCATGCAAGGTCCACCCAAGTCTCAAAGACAACAGAAACTGGAGAGTCGCTGTCTAGGGGCTCATTTGTGGTTCGTGGACAAAGAAACTGGCATCGAAATATCCCCTTGGAGATGGCAATTGGGCTTTCAACGGTGAATGGAGTACCATTACCACTTTCTGGAATTCCCAAAACAATCTCTAGAATTTGTAAGAGATGGATCAAAATTACTCCGGGTAGGGAAAAGAAAGAGAGCATAGCCAATAAAATTTCGAAAGCAACAGGATTAGCACAGGAGGATGTTCTTTCCTGTCTACCCCCAGGGAATTGTTTTGCGGAGGACTTTGGTCTTCTCAATCCCCAATAGGTCGCCAGTCTGGTTTTGTGATGGCATAGACAGCTGCATCCACATAGTGGTCGTATAGCCACTCCCTGTCCTTTGAGATTCCTTCAAGGCTCATTCCAAGTCTAGAGGGCACAGCACGACTAGGAAAATTCTCCACTGCTACCAAAATACATGCCCGGTGGTGACCAAGATCTTCGAAGCAGTGATCTATTAGTCTGGAACAGCATTTGGTAACAATTCCTTGTCCGGTCAGATCTTCCGAAAGCCAGTATCCGATAGAGAACATTCTATTTTCCCAATCAAAAGAGTTTATTCCAGCTGTACCAACTATTTTTCCATCGAGTAAAATAGCATACATACACGAGTCCATCAATGAAGGCCTCGATCTTATTGCTTCCAACTCATCTTCAACTGTGATAACATCGTCCAACCAAGGAAGCCACTTCCGAAGATAATCCCTGTTTGAATCAATTTTCCGGAATAGCTCCACAGCATCGTTTTCATCGGGCAGCTTCAACATTAATCCACTACCTACATCCAAAACTTCTGCTGGTAATGGATGAGGTTTTTCTGTGATTTTCAGCCCCTTTGGATCTCTCGACACAATATTTGGGGGTATTGATTCATTTGATAGCTTTTGGTTCGTCGACAATACTTCAAAGAGGATCCCCATGGCAATGCATGGGTGGATACGGCGAGTCAGGGAACTGGACTTATGGGGATTACCTATGTTTACACGATTTACTAAGCCTACAGGGGGATGATCGAGGTGTTTCAAACGACGAGATGCATTTCATCATAGTTCATCAAACGTTTGAGTTGTGGTTTAAGCAGATAATTAGAGAATTATCTGAAGCTCGGGACATACTATCGCAAGTTCCTGTTCCTGAAGATGACATTCCCTTATCTGTAGATCATCTTTCTAGAACAACTGAGATTTTCCGACTGATGGCGAATCAGTGGACTGTATTAGAGACGCTGACCCCACAGGGTTTTCTAGCATTCAGGGATGGTCTAGGAACTGCATCTGGTTTCGAGTCCTATCAAATGAGGGAGTTCGAATTATTACTAGGTTTGAAAAATGAGGACAGATTGTTTGGGGTGGATCCTCTGACTACATTCAGAGAGCTTGCTAAAAGAGGGGGAGAAGATGAAGAAATTATCAAAAAATTGGAGGAAAGACAAACAGAAATCTCACTGTATGAATCATTAATGAGATGGATTGAAAGGACTCCAATAATGGGTTCAGCATTTGGTAGTATTGATGATGAAATCACAGTTAAAGAATACATCCATAGTCATCTTGACTCACATCGTCAAATGGGAGAAATTGCATTAGAAAAGATGTCTGAGACTAATCAAAGAGATATTGATCCTATGAAAGAAAGAATTGAGTCTGCACATGAGTCTGCGGTTTCATTCCTCATGCCTGGAGGTGAGGTTAGTAGGTCGCGTGCTGGACTTTTGTTCATTGAGTCATATAGAGAGTTACCATTGTTGACTTGGCCTAGAAGACTGATTGATGCATTCGTTGAATTGGAAGAATCAATGGCAAAGTGGCGGCATGATCACGCCCGAATGGTGGAGAGAATAATTGGAAAGAGAACCGGAACTGGGGGGACGAGTGGGGTCGACTATCTTGATGCGACATCCAAATATCGAATATTCAAGGATTTATGGGAGGTAAGAACGATTCTTGTAAAGCCCCAAAAAAGGCCTACTCTCAAAAATGCAAGTTTCTATGGATATAGTGCCGATTCGAAAAAATAATGTTCATCCCTAATAGTTTCATTGAAGACCAATAGTGCATTGGAAGCGCCATGAACGTACCGGTAATCTGTGGATTTGCTCGTACTCCAGTTGGAAAGTACAAAGGATCTCTGTCAGAATTTAGTGCAGTAGATCTTGGTTCTATGGCAGTCACTGAATTGCTAAGTCGAGTCGATATCGATCCTTCTAGTGGTTTAATCGATCAGGTGTACATGGGCCAAGTCCTTCAAGCTGGAAGTGGTCAAGCTCCTGCAAGGCAGGTCGCAATCGGTTCGGGATTACCTGTAGAAACGCCTTGTACAACAATAAACAAAGTCTGTGGATCGAGTCTGAAAGCGGTAATGATAGCTGCTACAGAAATTAGAGCGGGAGTTTCTAAAATTGTAGTTTCTGGTGGAATGGAATCAATGAGTAATGCCCCATTTTTCGTAAGAAATCCAAAGAAAGGTGATGATGTGTCTTTTGCATCACTTGAATCGGTAATGATGCAAGATGGTCTAATTGATGCGTATAGCGGAGAGTCGATGGGCAACACAGGAGAAACCGTATCGGAAGAGTTCGATATTAGCAGACAGGTGTCAGATGAGTTCTCCGTTAGATCGCATTTCCTGGCAAATAAGGCATGGGATGAGGGTTGGTTGGATAATGAGGTCTTTCGGGTAGGTGAACTATCAAGAGACGAGGGGATTCGTCCAGATACCAATATGGAAGCTCTATCTGTTCTGAAGGCGGTCTTCAAGGAAAAGGGACTAGTTACAGCTGGAAATGCAAGTCAGGTTTCAGATGGTGCATCAGCAGTACTAATTGCGTCTGAAGATGCAGCGAAGGAAAATAACATGCCAATAATTGCTCGAATAATCGATTACGCAACTTCAGGAGTGGACCCAGGGAGAGTGATGTCTGCACCAATTCCTGCGGTAAACATGCTTTTAGAAAAAACCAGAATGAATATTGAAGATATAGACATATTGGAGCACAATGAGGCATTTGCCTCTGCATCTTGTGCTATCAGAAAATCATTTGATTTTCCGGAAGACGCATTCAACCCCCATGGAGGAGCAATTGCAATTGGGCACCCTTTAGGTGCTACTGGGACTAGATGTCTCATGACACTGGTAAATGCATTGACCAGAACAGGCGGAAAAAGAGGAATTGTTACGGTTTGCCTTGGAGGAGGTAATGCTGTAGCAATGATGATTGAGACCTCACATTGAATGATTGAAAAAGACGGTTCAGTCATAGGACTTATTTGGAGGTCTATGGTGGCCCGCTCGATGGTTGAGCCAGCACGTGCACACACACGCTTCGAAAAGGCCAGAATAATTGGTGCTAGAGCCCTTCAGATTAGCATGGGTGCACCCCTTTTCGTATCAGAAGATGAGTTAAGAGAAAAATTCAGTGGCGAGTTGATTCAACTCTACGGAGTCGATGATGCAAAGGAGAAAGTTGTTCTCGATCCAATGAAGATTGCGACCCTGGAGTATGAACAAAATAGAATTCCAATTGACATTGACCCGCATTTCGAGGAAGAGTGAAGCTCACATCCCCTCGAGGGAGTGAAACATCTTGAAAAACTTGAGACACTTGAAAATCCTTACCTCCTGCTTGTTGGGAATAACGCTGGTAGTGATCGCATTAGGTGGTTTGATTCGCATCTATGATGCAGGCGAGTCTTGTCCCGACTGGCCTACCTGTTTCGGCACATGGGGTTTCGATATATCTGAAGAAGAACAAGAAGAATGGTGGAATGAAAATCCTGATGAAATTGACTCCCGTGGTTCAGGACATAGATATTCTAAATTTCAGATATTTACAGAATGGATTCATAGATTCCTTGCAGGGTTTATTCTAGGCCCATTGGTCCTTACCAATTGGTATCTGATTCGTCGTCAAAAAGATGTTAACCCAAGTCTAAGACTAATATCAACAGTAAATGTAATTCTAATTGTTTGGCAAGGCGCAATTGGATGGTTGACAGTGAAGATGGATAATCTTCATTGGAGCGTTGGAATTCATCTGAGCTCTGCTCTTGCTTTCACTATGAGTTTGATTTGGCTATGGCTGAAGATTTCTCATGAAGAGGGGAGTGCCCCAAGATGGATTGTATTTGAAAATGAATCATCCAATAGATGGCTTAAATGGATTGGATTTCTATCAATAGGATCATTTTTCTCAATTTTTTCTGGTACTTTTGTTTCCACGACTCCGGGAGCGAACTTTGGCTGTGGAGTGGATGGAATGCCGGATTCTTGGCCTCTTTGTGGAGGGGAAATTGTTGATTCTATCGAAGACTGGGTTGCTCAGTCTCAAATAATTCATAGATGGTTTGTCGGAGCAATGTTGTTTGTTTTTATTTCTGCTTCATACTTGGTTAAAAATGAAGATAGAGTATTGAGGAATTGGGTATGGTCTTCTACAGCACTTTTCTCGGCCAATACACTAATTGGAGCCACATATGTACTCTCTTGGGATGTGGAGGAAGGTTTCTTTGAGTACCTTTCCTTGGTTCATTTAATGCTCGCCTCGATTACCTTCCTGACAATAGCAACGGCATGGTTGGGCTGTGTAACAGCGAGAAAGGAGGGGTATTGATTTCAACATTTTTTTCGAGCTATTTTTCCCTAACAAAACCGAAAGTAGTTGTTCTTCTTCAGATAACAGCATTGTGTGCCGTTATCATCCATTATTCTCTCGCCGGTAATTTGGGATTTGAGACCTTCGAGACAATGGCAATAGTTCTCTTGGGGGGATATCTGACAGCCGGAGGGGCGAATGCCATCAATATGTGGTATGATAGCGATATTGATCCTGAGATGGATCGGACTGTCACTAGGGCGATTCCCTCGGGCAAGATTAGTCCAATTCTTGCCTTATTGTTTGGCACTGTTATATCCATAGTTGGAGTAATTTGGTTCTATATCTTTACAAATCAAGTTGCAGCATTTTGGTCCTTATTCAGCATTTTATTCTACGTTTTCATATACACAATTTGGCTAAAACGGAGGACTTCCCAGAATATTGTGATAGGTGGTATTGCAGGTTCGACCCCTCCGATAATCGGGTGGGCGTCTTGTGAGGAAGGTTTGTCCGTGTCAATTTCCTCTTTTTCTTCATTCATAAGTTCTATTTTTGATCTTGGAAGCTTTTTGCCATGGTTCATGTTTACTTTGATTTTTCTCTGGACTCCTCCGCATTTTTGGGCTCTCGCATTGTATCGGTCTGGTGATTATCAAAAAGTTGGTGTTCCTATGCTACCAAATGTAAAGGGTGCGAAAAGAACAATTTTGGAAATGAAGGCATACTCGTTTTTTCTGGTAATAATCTCGTTTGCTCCAAGTATTGCTTTCAATGATGAGATTGCGGATAGTCGGGCATACTACATGCTAAGTTTGACCATGTTGGGATTGGGAATTTGGTATGGTTCTACAATCTGGAGGATCAGCATATCAGGAGAAAAAGACGAGGATGGTAAGATTTCAGGTGCTTCGAACTCATTCTTTGTCTCATTGCTTTATTTGGCTCTAATGTTCATTACCTTAGTTTCCGCTAGTTTTGGAACAATAGGGGCGATATTGGGTGCTATGTTTTCAGTTTCTTCAGTGATCTGGACAGAAAAATAGTCTGATTGTATCCCCCGATGGTTTCAAACACCGAGCGAACCATCGGAGTACAGGTGGAGACCGTGGAGGAGCATTCCTTGATATACGACTGGAATGAGATTGATTACTCAATTGAAAGAAAAGATGGTTACCACCCCCACGAGCTATGGTTCGATGATGAAACATTGAGAGATGGTCTGCAGAGCCCCAGTGCCAGAAATCCGACAATAGAGCAGAAGATTGAGTTAATTGACTACATGGAACGTCTTGGAATTCAGAAGGTAGATTTGGGGCTTCCCGGTGCAGGTCCTTATCATATTGATCACATAGATTCGATGCTTCACCACATGGGAGAGCATGGATATGAACTAAGACCGGGGTGCGCAGTAAGAACTGTAGTTTCAGACATTGAGCCACTTGTAGACCTCCAAGCAAAATATGAGAGAGAGATTCAAGCAAGTGCTTTCCTTGGAACTAGCCCAATAAGACAGTTCGCTGAGGGATGGAATATGGAAAAGATCATTTCTACAGCTGAGAAGGCAGTTACATTCGCTGTGGATAATAATATCCCCGTTATGTTCGTAACAGAAGATACAACAAGAAGTAAACCGGAAGAAATCAAAGAGGTTTACTCAAGAGCTATTGAACTAGGTGCAGACAGAATATGCGTTTGCGACACTTGCGGCCACGTTACACCAAATGGGGTGAGGAAGCTACTTGGATTTATCCAAGAAGAAGTGATTCCGGACTCTGGAGTGAAACGAAGAGAAATTGAGGTGAATTGGCATGGGCATCAGGATCGAGGTTTGGGAGTAGCGAACAACCTTGCAGCATATGAAGCTGGAGCGGATGTAATACATGGAACTGCTTTGGGAGTAGGGGAAAGGGCGGGGAACGCACCATTAGACCAGACACTGGTAAATCTGAGCCTGATGGGAGTAATCAGCAATGATTTGACTTCCCTAAATGAGTATTCAAGAAAGGCTCACGAATACATCGAGGTCGCCCTCCCCCATAACTACCCAGTATTCGGAGAGGATGCATTCGAGACTGGGACTGGAGTACACGCGTCTGCAGTAATCAAAGCGATGAACAAGGGAGATAATTGGTTGGCGGATCGTGTTTACTCGGGAGTCCCTGCCGGTGATTTTGGCCTTCAACAAGTAATTAGGATTGGTCACATGAGTGGACGTTCGAATGTTATTCACTGGCTGGAAAGAAATGGCTACAAGCCAGAAGATGATTTAGTTTCCCACATGTTTGAGGTCGCCAAGAGCAAAAGGAGAATGATGACAGATGAAGAGGTGCACTCGGCGATTTCTGATTTCAGAGAATACTAATTTTGCGCACAGATTATACAGTGATAAAGGCCTCAGGTGGCATGAGAGCAGCAGTATTGGCTATCATGGCCGTAATATTTGCATTGTTGATTTCAGGGCAGGTTCATGCCCAAGAGGAAGTTGATGAGGGAGGAAATGTAATTATCGACGTCATACTACCTGTAGCACTAGCATTCATAATGTTCTCACTTGGGTTAGGATTGACTCCAAATGATTTCACTTTGGTTTTTACAGAACCAAAGGCGTTCTCGATTGGCTTATTCAATCAAATGATTATTCTGCCAATTGTTGGCTTCATTATTGCCTCATTGTCGGGACTAAATGGAGAACTCGCGGTAGGTGTGATGATCTTGGCATGTTGTCCCGGAGGAGTGACTTCCAACATTTTGACAAAACTTGCCAAAGGTGACACCGCTCTTTCGATTTCCTACACAGCTGTAGTCTCAGTAATATCTGTAATCACATTACCAATCATCGTAGGTTTCTCGATGGACCATTTCATGGGAGAGTCGGCTCCAGAAATAGACATAATTGGGTTAGGTGTTACAATGTTCTTACTCACTACCTTGCCAGTTTCGGCTGGGATGTACTTTCGAGTCAATCTTCCAAAGCAAGCGGATTCCGTAGAGAAGGTGGTGAATCTTGCTGCTGCCGTTCTATTTGTTGTAATTGTCCTTGCAGCGATCGCAAGCGAATGGCAGACCCTGATGGATAACATAGGAACGCTAGGCCCCTCAATAATTGCATTGAATGCCCTGATGCTGGCTATAGGTTTCCAAAGTGCAAACCTACTAAATCTGGAGTCAGTAAGGTCGACAACGGTATCCATTGAAAGTGGGATCCAAAACGCCACGGTAGGGATAACTGTTGGAGGACTTATCCTTGTGTCCCCTGATGGGGGCCTTTCCACGCTAAGCCTTCCCTCAGGACTCTATGGCGTTCTGATGTACGTTGTAATTGCACCTTTCATTTATTGGAGGGTTTCGTCTCCAAATAGTTCCTAAAATGCAGATACTTGAGATAGCAATCAAGACGAACGGCTATATTCTCTAGTTATGCGAGGTGGGTTGTGAGAGTCATCTTCTTGGTACTGGCAATGCTGTTATTATCCCCAATTGGTACAGTGAATGCGACCAGTCAAGATGTTGAAAGAGAGGGCCTAGATATTGATGAACGTTTTATTCTTCAATCATATTCCAGAGGAGTTCAATTAGCTTTTGAAAGAGTTTCGGAAATTGATGCATATAACGAAGATATACTGGCCATAACCAAAAGTTGGCTGGTAGTAACGAGGATCCCCTCACAAGATCATTTCGGTACATTTGCTGCACCTGATGAGGTTGAAGAGGTCGAATTCCTGAGGGGTTCTTACATATGGACATTTGATGACTCGAAAGATGTTCGCTCAAGATTGGCGCAATCCTTGGAAAATAATGAAATCGAGACTTTCTCACCGATGATAGATAGAGTATTCTCCACCAGATTAGCACCCAATGACGCATTATTCGATGAACAATGGCATCTGGACAACGATGGGAGGACTAATGGTACGGTAGGAGAGGATGCAAATGTAACCGGAGTTTGGAATTCTTACAATGGTTCTGGAGTTATCATTAGCGTGATTGATGATGGGGTGGACCATTCTCATGCTGATCTTTCTGCAAATTATATCTCTCAGAATTCTTACGATTGGTGCGACGATGACACTGATCCTAGTCCCTCATCTTCTGACCCACATGGTACAGCAGTTGCAGGAGTAGCTGCGGGTGTTGCGAACAATCTCCTGGGAATTGCTGGTGCAGCTTTTGGAGCTGGAGTAGCAGGTCATCGCCTAATTGCATGTGGTTTCAGCGGATCTACAGAAGCTGATGCATTGAGCTTCGATAATGATGAAATCGATATCTACTCCAACTCGTGGGGACCAGCTGATACAGGCGACGTCTTGGAGGCTCCTGGGCCACTTACGATAGCTGCCTTAGAATCCTCATCATACAACGGAAGGTCCGGTCTCGGAAATATTTACACTTGGGCAGCGGGAAATGGCTTGGAGTTTAATGATAATTCAAACTATGATGGATGGGCGAATAACAGGCATACAATCGCTGTTTCTGCGATTAATCACTATGGTGAACAGTCATACTATTCCGAACCTGGAGCAAATATTCTCGTTACTGCCCATTCGAATGGTGGGTCCCCCGTCTACGAGGGAATTTCTACAACTGACATTACTGGATCTCCTGGATATTCTAATGGAGATTACACAAGCAATTTTGGGGGGACCTCTAGTGCTACTCCGCTAGTTTCTGGCGTTATCGCACTGATCATGGAATCCAATCCCAACCTAAATTGGAGGGATGTTCAGAATATACTAGTTCACAGCTCTAGGAGAAACCATGCTAATGACACCTCATGGAATATGAATGGAGCGGGGCATTATGTTTCTCATAAATACGGATTCGGAGCAATAGATGCCGGTCAGGCGGTTTCTCTGGCAGAGAATTGGACTAGTAGTGGTACGGAGACCAACGCCTCTTTCGGCCCATTTAATCCTGGTACTGAATTAGATAACGGGGTAAATACTTGGACAGAATTTCCCGTTAATGTCCCTATCGACATTAGATTAGAATCTGTGGAGGTGATGGTAGACATTAGTCATACTTCGAGAGGAAACTTGGACATTGTTCTTGAATCTCCTAGCGGACATGAGTCTTGGCTCTCAGAAGAGCATGATGATAGCGGAAACGACTATTCTAACTGGGTGTTCGGAACTGTTCAGCACTGGGATGAGTCGACCACAGGAAATTGGACTCTGAAAGTTAGAGATTCAGTGAGTGACTCTAACAGCGGAACCGTGAACTCTTGGGAGTTGATTTTTCATGGAGTTGGGAATGTTTCCGACACAGATAACGATGGATGGCCTGACTATAATGATCCCGATGATGATGACGATGGTTGGAATGACACAATAGAACTTTCATGCGATGCTGACCCTCTGGACAACAACTCCACTCCGGCCGACACAGATTCAGATGGGGTCTGCGACTTCCTTGACGACGATGACGATGGGGATGGTTTTGACGATTCGGTGGAGCAGTCATGCTCCACCGACCCCCTGGACAACTCATCGACCCCCACGGACACCGACTCTGACGGGGTCTGCGACTTCCTTGACGACGATGACGATGGGGACGGGTGGAACGATA
>MDSZ01116850.1_pt1 | contig 12591 bp, 16 predicted proteins | sample 811201 | NCBI WGS metagenome assembly MDSZ01 (sample SAMN05326647, study PRJNA326480) | marine metagenome | isolation source: seawater | place: Indian Ocean: North | collected 2010
GCTGCCCTACAGGGGCAGAAGAACGTCATACTGAGAACAGAGCAGGGTAAGAAGCCAACATGGTTCGGCCTGCCTGAACTACAGAGCCTCTAGGTGATTCAAGTGGACAACTACCCACCGGGAATGACAGCAGCCGACCACGCATACCTCGATGGTGACGTCAACTGTGACCATAACGAGGGTTTCACCGTCATCAAACTAGAGGAGTTAGATGATGTTGGTGGATTCGTGTCCTTTGAAGTGGAGTGCAAGATATGTGGCTCTTCTGGATATGTATCATATGACTTGGTCAAGGACAGCAAAGGCAACGTGGAATATCATTTGGAGTTCTAAACATGCCCACACTGGTTCTAGACAAGGATGAGTTGCTGAGCCACATAGGCCAGTTCCCTCAGAACATCAATGACCTCAGGCTGGACCTGAGTGAAGACACACAAGTCATGACTTACGCTGTGGGCTATCAGACTCACTATCTTAGGGTGAAGAAGACCCTGTCATCTGGAATAGAGAAGGCAGGCTCAATCATCATCTCCGATTTGGACAAGTTAGTTGCATTCGTCAAGAAGTGCAAGGGACAGGTGAAACTGAAGCAGATGTCAAACGGAAAGACACTTTACGTCTCATGTGGGAATCTGAAGATGAATTTGCCCATAACAGACTGCAAGAGCACGCAGATGCTACCTAACTTCAACAAACTTGTCAAGAATGCGGAGTCCGACAACTGGCGCTCATTTGGCGTGGACAACTACGACGTGCATGGTGTGACGAATCTCAAGGACTTCAACAGCATCTCTTCGTTAAAGAGATTGATAGCAAACAACTCTGACTTCAAGATTACAGCCAACGCAGACGCAGGTGAAATATCAGTGGCAGTCGGCAAGGAGCATGACGTCAAGATATTCGCTACAAGCGTGCTTGATGATAGTGAAGGCCCTGTCCATTCTGTTTACTCAAACTTCGGCCCGTGGTTGATGCCATGCTTAGGTCTGGTATCTCCTTCACCAGCGAAGGTACATTTCGGTCAAGCGACCGGGCTGGTTGTTGAGCAGGAGGGCAGTAACGAAGAGAGACTACTAATCATCATTGACCAACAGGAGTGATTCGATGATTGTAGACTACTTCTATCCAGACGGCTGGGATGGTTTCAGTAAACCACATCTGTACGTGAGAACACGAAGCGCAACAGGTGGTCTATTTGTACACACTTTGGACCCTAAAGACCCGGATTATATCGCCCCGCATTGTTGGGTGCCTGATTACACACCCGAGAGGAAACTCGCTAGAATATCAGCGAGATATCCCGGTGCTGTGTTTCATAGGGACATCAAGGCTGTAGGCAATGACGGAAACACCCTGTTCAAGTTAGAAGTAAGCAACCCATCACATCTATGGGAGATAAAAGATGAGTTGAGAACATACGAAGCCGACATATCATATCCAGACCAGTGGTTGAAGCATAAGTACCCAGACAGCAGGGACTACCCGCTCCTAGAGCCAAGGATATGGTACTTCGACATGGAGTGGCAACCCAATGAGCCATGCGAGGGTGCTACTACCATGATAGCGATAGACGACACACACGCAGAGCACCCCGTGGTATTCGCTTGGAATCTTGAGGTTGAGGGCGACAGCATGGATTTCATCGATAAAGAGGGTGGCTATATGCTATACATGCACACGAATGAGGATGACATGCATGAGGCATTCCTACAGCATCTAGAGAAATGTGACCCCGACATGCTCATCGCTCACGCAATCATGTGGGCCGACTTGCCTCAACTGGTCAAGAGGCTAGGTGCTAAGGCTGACAGGTTGAGTCCCATAGGAGAGGTCATCCGACCTAGAAAGGATGGATACAAAGAGACAGCACAGCCCATTCTAGGTAGGTTGTGCTTTGACACTGCTGCTAGATGGGGGACAGGGACGGGTCTTGAGTCCCTGTGGCAGAAGAGTGGCAATGGTCAGTTCAAGAGTCGTAAACTCGCTGACATAGCAACGGACCTGAAACTCACAGATGAGTTCGGGGAACAAGGAGAGAAGATGGACGCGGACGTCCGCACATGGTGGGTCGAGAACTTCGATGAGTTTGTCGATTACTGTGTGCGTGACACCACTCTCCTCAGAAGATGCACGGAAAAGGTGAACGCCATACCTTTCTTCACCACCATGCAGAAGTTCTGCGGTGTGCGATTCCAATCGACGCACAACGTGTCCAATTACATTCGAGGGCTCATAGGTCGGAGAACCGACTTGAAGGGCCTATCACTATTCAATAGAAAGAGGGAGGAGATGACGGCAGCACATGTGCCTGAGCCAAAAGCCGGTAGATGGGCGGGTGTCGCCTGTATTGACTTTGCTGCCATGTATCCGCAAATCATAGTGGATGGCAACCTTTGCCTAACCACCAAGGAGAGTAAAGGCGGTAACGGCATTAGAACGGTTGAGAACGGGACACACTGGAATCAAGAGAAGACGGGAGTCCTACCGTCGCTCATCAGTGAGATGATGGACCTCAGAAAGAAGTACAAGCGCAAGATGAACGAGGCTGAGGATGAGGATACTAAGTTCAAGTACAACATGCTACAACTCGCCGTGAAAGTTAACAGCAACGCCTGCTATGGATACGTCTCACAGAAGGCTGTGGGTGGTGGGTGGATAGACCCAGACATCGGTGCCACAATCACATACTATGGTAGGAGATGCATCAACATGCTCCTGTCTGAGAGCGAGGTGCTTGGCTACAAGGCTCTTGCAGGCCATACTGACTCTGGATACATACAGTGCCCGTTTGATGAGGTTGATGACCTTGTGGACAAACTAAACGACAAGATTCAATCTACCCTAAATCTACCGGGGATGAACATAGAGTTCGAGGCTTACTTTGACTACTGGACCACGGCTGATGTAAAGAACAGGAACTTTGGTATCATCACTTGGCCAGAGAGTAAGAAGGGGACCATGAAGGTCACAGGGTTCGCATACAAGGCCTCTAGCGTATCACCACTCACAAAGGAGGTTTCTGAGATTCTATTCAGGCAAGTAGGCACTGGAGCAGAGGAGAAAGAGGTGACTGATGCAATCAGAGACATCTCCACATCCGTGCTTAGTGGTGAGTGGGGCATCGAAAGTCTTGCCCCATATGGTAGGATTGGCAAGGAGACCTACAAGAACACACCACCACTATCAGTCAGAGCAGCCAGATACTACAATGAGCATATGGACCCGATAGACCCGGTAAGGGTGGGGGACAGTATCAGGTGGTTGTATGTGTCCGAGGCACCAGAGAACCTACCTTACACAGAAGTGGCAGCGTTCAGAAACCCGATTGAGTTAGAGGGCTTCTCAGTTGATTACGGATTGATTGTTGACAAGTTCATCAAGGCCAAGATAAAGAGGGTCTACGACACTCTGGGTTGGAAGTCTCTCGATGAGGCATGTGGGGCCAAGATGCCCAAGAGTCATTGGTGATATTATGAGTAGGATAGAGGATGAAGTGTGTAAGAGGATACAACAAAGAGCGGAAGTCGGTAAGAGGAAGTACGGCGTCACAATGGAAACCGCTCCCTTATCACAACTAGAGTGGCTCATACATGCCCAAGAGGAGGCCATGGATTTGGCCGTGTACCTACAGAAACTAATCGAGGCTGAGAGGGAGAGGTTGGAACTGAAAAGCATCAGAAGAGAATACGTCGAGGCCAAGTTAAGAGAGATGGAGGAAGAGAATTGAAGTTCAATCCCAACGATACCGCCTTCTTCGAGAACAAGGAGTACCATGACGAGGAACTGCTGAAGTCATACGAGAACAGCACTTACGCTTGGACGCCTGATATGGATAAGATTCTCAGGGTGAGTAAGTCATCATTGGGCACACACGGCTTCTGTCAGTATCAGTACAAGTTGCAATACATACACCAGATGCCGGTCGAGGAAAATTACACCATGGTTCGGGGCACGAACGTGCACGCGATAGTAGAATACTTCTGGGACCATGTCGATGAAGTGATGCCTGAGGTTCTAAGTCACATAGAAAAAGACAATCAATACGCCGCCATGGAACTACTCAGGAGTGTGGTGCCAAAACCTCCCGAGCCCTATGCATACGGGGAGGAGGCAGTGATTGAGCAATGGTTGGAGTGGCAATTCAAAAGACTGCTTCTACTTGATGAAGGCAAGGACTGGAAACCAGTAGGCAATGAGGTATCGTTCCATGCCCGTAGAGAGGTGGAGGTTGATGGCGTCAGTGTGCCTATACACATGAGGGGCTTCATCGATACCATCTTCTCGGACGGCGAGGGCGGGTTTGTCCTCATGGAGTTGAAGACTGGTAAATGGAATCTCAAGAAGGCTAAGAGCATGAGGGAGGAGATGCAGTTCTACAGGCTTGCTCTTGAGGAGGGTCAGTTCACAAAGTTCCTTCCAGTGACGCACTGGGCATGGGAGTTCCCAAACGGTCAGAACAACGGAGGGGTGAAGGCAGAGTGGGAAATAGAGGAAATCGGTACGAGGAAGACCAGATACGCACCGAAGACTGTTGAGAACAAACTGAAGAAACTGGTTAAATCACATATAGAAGATTCATTTCCACCAGAACCACACGCGAGGAAGTGTGAGTGGTGTGATTACATGGACATGTGTCCTGCGTGGAATGATATTACTGTAGAGGTGTAAGTATGAAAGAGAAAATGAGAGAAATAAAAAGATTGTTAGATGAATATGTATTGAACGCCGTGGATGAACAGATTCAGGTTAACCTGTTCAAAGGTCTGTTGGGTAGTAGAGTCCCGTATGAGACGAGCCTAACTACTCAAATGACCTTGAATGGGTATAATGATGAGGATGATGGCATACCGTCCTACCTTGTCTTTGATGTCTTTGTCAATCCGAGGTTCCTGAATGAATGGTCAGTCGACAAGATGGCTCTGGAACTACGTCAAGATTTTGTAAAGAAAAATATTCAGGGATGAGGGCTCATGGCTTTCATAGACTTGGATTTTCCAAGAGAGGTACTAGAGATAGGCGACAACGGAAGAAACGGTGGCAGGTACATCGTCCGTAGTTGGGATGACTTGGAAAGATATTGGAGGGGTAAGAACGGCAGAGGCAACGCCTATTTCACTGCATACGGATACAGAAGAACCGCTCCACCCAAGCACCACAGAGTAGAGTATAACAGTGCCATTGTCAGACACTTCGTAATGGACTTCGATTGCAAGGACTTCAAGAACAGGGGGCAGAAGGTCGATTTCTCTTTCATGCAAGAACAGGTCAGAAGATTACACAGGCACTTCCTCGACAACGACTTCAGGCATTACGTCTGGTTCAGCGGTGGCGGTTATCACATCTACGTCCCCCTCTCTGAGACATTCATGCCCGTGGATGGCTTGGAGGTAACTAGAATCAAGCAGGCAGGTAGGAATCTCATAAGCAACTGGGACAAGAAACTCAATCTCTCATGCAACGACCCTACCGTTGCCTTTGACTTAGCAGGTATGATTAGACTGCCTAACTCCTACAACACCAGAAGAGGCTGCTGGAGCATACCACTAACCAGTGATGAGATACTTTCACTATCACATGACGAGTTACTTGATGTCGCTCAAGAGCCGAGGGAGGGTTACATACAGATAGGCAGTAAAGACATCAACATGGTGTTACCAGAGAAAAGGCCATCTGTATTCAAGAGGTCAACGGAGGTCAAGAACCTACCAACCATATCCCTGAACAACATCAAAGTCCTTCCATGCCTTGCACAAGCGGCACTCGGTGAGGGCAATCCAATTCACAGGGCCAGATTTCATTTGGCAACGTATCTGGCAGATAGGATGAGGTGGTTCTTCCCCCCAGAGAGCGTACCCTTGGACAAGAAACAAGAACACGTTTTACAGATAGTGAACATACTCAGTCAACAAGGTTGGGTTGATTGGAACGAGGATATCACCACAACCCAAGTAACCAGCATAGTGATGGGTAGCAATGGCCACAGTGGATATAAGCATGCTAATTGTCTGACACTCATGCAAGAAGGACTGTGCGTGGGTAAGTGCGAGTTCTATGACGGCACCGCTGAGGTGGTCTCCTGAACAAGTGTGCAGACTGCGGTCAAAGACTAACATCAAGGAACAATAACAAGAAGAAGAATAATTTCACACAACTGTGTCATATCTGTGTAAGAAAGGTAAAAAATCACAATAGATGCATATACATCAAAAAGGATGGGAACAGGTGCAAGTTCAGAAAGTCACACAAATCAGGGGATTACTGCGGAATACATTGGAGGATGACAAATGGCTGATTTGACCATAGATACGAATGAAAGAGGCCCCCTTCATGACTCTGTCATAAGAAAGGCCGAGTCAGTGGGACTGAGTGTGCAGAAGAAAACACTGGTCGTTGGTGACTATCTATTAGGCAACGCCTGCGTCGAGGCAAAGTCAATCAGTGATTTATTTCAATCAAGTCACAGCGGTCATCTGTGGAGGCAATTGGACAACATGGATGCGAACTATGAGAGGTTCTTCCTCCTGATACACGGTGGTATAGACAAGTACATCGCCATGAGCAAGAACAACGGTAAGAAACTCACATACACTAGAGTGCAGAACGAACTCATAGGAACAATAGCACGCATCATGAGTGACTTCGACTGTCAAGTGTTTTTCACACCCAATCTAAGCGAGGCAGCACTCTTCATAGTGAAACTACACAACAAGTTGCACAAGCCCGCATCAGCACATGGCGCTAAGGCAATAAGAAGAGTCAGCACTAACGACGTAAGGAAGGACATGTTGTTGACAATCCCCGGTATCGGGGGACAAATGGCGAGTAAACTCCTCTCTGAGTGTGGCTCGATAGAGGAGATGTGCTTCCCTGAATCCCTGAAGATGGTCAAGGGTCTAGGTGAGAAGGGTAGAAAGAAGGTCATTGAGGTTCTGACCAGCGAAACCCCTGTTCACGTTGAGGCAAACAAGTTTAAACGTATAGATTAAACATTAGAAAAATAGGAATTATAATATACTGACCAGATTTCGGGTCAGTTATGAAGAGAGCGGAACAATACGAGATAGTCAACAAGCATCCTATATTCAAAGGGTATCTGGAACACTTTGGTAAAACATCGATAGACAATGACATACCCGGTATGCTGTCCTTCTTCTTCATTCAGGGTCAATTGGCAGTGCCCTACATCAGAATACCTTGGGGCACATCCCACTTGGACCCGAGAGTCCACGCTTTCTGGATTCAGTCTAGTAGGACGGGGAAGTCAATCGCTTGGGAATTTATAGGTGACATCCTGAAGGACATCGGCATCCCAACTGACTTGTACACCACAGGGACCGATGCTGGTCTGATAGGTGGCTTCGAGGAGATAAAGGACGGAGACGGCAACATAGAGACCATCGAGAAAGAGGGGTTCCTAAACGGACGGAAGGCACTGAACTTCGACGAGGGTTCAATCATACTCAATCCCAATAAGCACAGTCAGGAGACAGTGTTGTACCTACAATCAGCCTGCAACCCCGTAGGCAGCAACAACAACATACTCGTCAAGCACACCAAGGCAGGTAGGATAGAGACCGAATCACTGGTGTCACTGTGGATTACGACATACCCACCCTCTGGTGTGAAGGAATACGTTCTGACAAAGGGTATCTTCCAGAGGGTTCTGCTGTACTGGTCAAATTGGAGCATGGACAGGAGAATGAACGTCAGTATGAGAAGGGCCGATGCGGCCTTCAAGAAGACCCCAAAGATGGCTGTGAGTTATGAAGACATTACAACATACTTCCAAGATTTGGAGAAAAGAATGAGGGAGAAGGTGCTAGAGGTAAATGAAACTAGATTCATTGAATGGGACAACATGCCAAGGGAAGAGCAGGAGGAGTTGCTTCAATCATCCATGACTGACATTCTCAGCGCTGATGAGTCATTCTATCCAGCGATGTATACAGCGATAGAGGACTACTATGACTTACTGACTGGATTAGGACCGGGGATTGGTGATGTCGTTGCATCCTTCATCCCCGCGATGGAGAACTACACAGTGATTCTATCAACCCACATAGCGTTGATGGAGGAGACTTGGGTCGTTAATGACGAGCATGTAGACATGGCCAAGGAGATTCTGTATGATTTGTTCAACAACCTCATAGAGTGGTTGGAGGGAGAAGTAGAGATAGGTGCCAAGATAGCAGAGAAGGCTAGTCAGAAGGCTAGGTGGATTGCTGCTCATGACGCAAGCAACCCCTTCGACCTTGGTGGTAGAGGTGACAATTGGAGAAAGCGCTCCGATGTGATGGCTGCATACATGAATCAGAATCAAGTGACAAGAGGCACAGCCTACAACCACTTCAACAAGTGGGCTACTAAGATGTTTGACACTGGTAAGGATGGTAAGGTTGTGTTCCTTAGGTTAAGAGATGACGCATAATGAAGTTCCCTGAAAGTGAGAAGGAAGAAAACAGTGAAGTATTTACAATATGTTCAGTTTGTGGCACGGAAACAGATTTCGATAATGGAGGTATTGCTGGATATTGGGGTATTATGCCGGTGGCCTTTTGCGAGTGGTGCCTCTCGTCTCTCTTGGACATGGCCTCGCAATTGCAGGGAGTTGAAGATGAATGACTGACATAATGGCACTGGATATAGAGACTAGCAATTACTCATGGGAGATTGGAGGATGGGAGAACAAAGCCCTGTTTGACCCGTCTGTGGTCGCTACATGGGACGGTAAGGAAGCCGCAATCTTTTCCAAACAAGAAGTGGAGATAGAGGGAATGAACATACACCCATTACACCCAAGAACATTAGGCGACCACATTACTGATTTCGTAGAGAAAGGAGGAAAGATTGTGGGTCACAACATAATTGGTTTTGATTTTCCAGTATTAAGGGAATCATTAGATTGCTGGGCTATAACCGATGTGATGCAGAAGACTGAGTCAATATTCGATACTAAGACGATGTTTCAGAAGGCAGCACTGCCGTATGGCAACTTAGAGATGTCACTCAATATCCTATCCAAGCATAATCTCAATCAAAGCAAGATTATGGATAGCATGGAAGCACCCAAAGCGTGGTCAGAGGGCAGGTATGAAGACGTAATCAAATACTGCCTCAGCGATGCGCAACTAACGTATGACCTATTCATGGTCGGCAGAAACGAGGGCATAATCAAATCACGCTCCCTAGAGACCGGGGAGATAATAGAAGTGGAAGTGGAGTGGTAATATGACAGATAACGAAAACGAAAATGCATTGAGAACGAACATAAACGCGGTGAAGACGATAGTCCACACCGTGAAGAGCACCCTTGGCCCCAACGGTAGGGACAAGATGATGGTGGACGCTGGTGGGAACGCGATTGTGACCAACGATGGCGCCACCATATTGAGGGAACTAGATGTGGCTCATCCGGGTGCCAAGATGATAATCGAGTGCGCACACACGCAGGAGAGCCTGTGCTATGACGGTACGACATCTACAGTGGTGCTAGCAGGACAGTTGCTCACAAACAGCGAGAGCCTACTGAATCGTGGGTTACACCCTAATTTAGTGTGCAAGGGATACAACGAGGCCGCTCACATGGCGACAGAGTATCTCAAAGAAACACTGTCTAGGAATGCCTCGGATGAAACCTTGACGGCTGTAGCGAAGACAGCGATTACGGGTAAGACATTAGACTCAGCGACAGAGACCGTGTCACGACTATGCGTAGAAGCAGTGAAGAAAGCAGGAGATGCAGAAAAAGTAAGAGTCCTCAGTCTACCGGGTGGCTCGCTCAGAGACTCGTATTTATTCAACGGCGCCATAGTCAACAAGGACTATGCCATAGAGCATGAGGTAGAGATGGAATGCGACATGCTTCTGGTCAACATGGGACTAGAGCCAGAGAAGACGGAGCAGAACGTTCAGGTTCAGTTGGACATGAAGGGATACAGTGCGTTCAAGTCCTCTGATAGGGAGAACATGCTAGAGCAGGCCAAGAATCTCACAAAGCATTTGCCAAAAGGCGGTGTGGTGTTTGTCAGAGACGGTGCATCCGACCACGTGTGTGCTTACCTGAAGAAGCATAATATCGCGGTGGTTAGGAGATTACCAGAAAGCACGATGAAGGCTCTATCCTCAACATTAGGGCTATCGATAGCGCAAATGCCCTCAGATGTAGAGTGTGCTGCCAAAGGCAAGATACACAAGCAGAGGCATTACGATGTTGATTACATATTCGTAGAGGGCATGGTAGACTCTGACCAGTCCACACTCGTGCTTCGTGGAGCGACAACGACCACTTTGGATGAGATTGAGAGAGGTTTTGATGATGCATTAGGTGTTGTGTCCTTAGTGATGAATGGGGACGGTGTTGTCGCTGGTGGTGGTAGCACCTATGCTTCAATGGCTTCGTACCTACGCTCTCAAGCAGCGACTGTGGAAGGGAGAGCACAGATGGCGATAGAGGCGTTCGCTGAGGCTCTGGAGATTATTCCTGCTACGATAGCGGAGAATGGTGGACAGGACCCGTTGGACTGCATACTGAGTCTAAGACACGCAATTCAGGATGGCTCATTAGACATGGGTCCTGACTTGGAGAACGAAGGCATAGTATCAATGAACGAGTTAGGCGTTGTAGAGCCATGCTCACTTGTGAGACAGGCCATATTGAGTGCCACAGAGGTGACTACAGCGATTCTAAAGATTGACGACGTCATAGCCAAGAGAGGAGCATGATGGGCAGATTGATGAAACGACTTGAGGTGAAATGCAGAAATTGCAATCACACTCACGTGCCCCATAGATTGACTGCTAAGTACCATAAAAACGAGGATAGGAAAAGCAGAATACAACTCTGGCAGTGTAAGGAGTGTGGCCATTTCTGGCAAGACTCAGTGTTCAAGAGAAGCAAGTCATGGTAATGTTGAATAACTAGCAGGTGTGCTTTCTGCACCGTGGTATTGTTTCGTTGGCTGGCTCGTAAGTTAATGTCAATAATGGGCCACGTCTATGTATGGTTAGACAGACGTGTAGAGTACACTGAGGAAGAAGTGAGTAACGTACTGGGTCTACCCATAGACGAGGACTTGAGAACCAGTTCTAGATATGAGTTGTGCCGTCTAATCGAGGCCGAGTTCAAAGTTCCCAAAGACTCGTTCTGGACTCTTCACAGCACTCAGAAGATAAGATTCGCTGCGCAGCAGATGCGTGAAATGAAGAAGGGGGTGTGATATGACTAGACCATTTACTACCTGCAAGATGTTCATCAGGTGTATGACAGAGATATTCGAAGACGTATGGGAGGAAGTATGACTGAGGATGACGTAGGGGGTCTTCAGTACTCACGCTTCTGGCACTGGGTTGCGAGTAAGGTGTTCTTACTCTAGCAATCCACAGCATCAGTGAAGCCATCTTGGGTCTTCAGGTGTAAGTAACACTGCTTGAGTAAGTTATACTGAGTTTTGGTGTTAGTCGTGTCCAATTCAAATTCACCATTGAAACCACTGATTGGTGATGCCCTTTGTTCATAAGCATCGTCGCTGGCATACACCTTTCCACGATATGTAATGTTGAATGACTTCACTTCATTTCCATCTTCAGTATCATCAATCTTCTTATCTAAGCGAGCATCAACTATGACGCAATATGCGTAATCACACGTTATTCCAAATTCTGTCTCATACTCTACCTTCAGTGCCATCACTCATCACCCCAAAATCCTATGTTATCAGTATATTGCGAATACTTGTTTGTAATAACAGTTTTGTAGTCCTTGTAATCCAAATCGTTGTCCCACAGCCAAGTATCCCCCCATATAGTATCAAAGGAACTTCCCTCCGGCGGAGTCCAAGTCTCAAAGTCTGCTATTATTAGATTGAAGGTATCATCCTTAGCACAATGTTCCCAAACTAGGTCAACCACATCTTGCTCTAGTTCTATGATAGTGACAGAGGTCACATTTGGGTTGTCTATCAAAGCCTGATGTATCGTACCTAATCCAAGCCCTCCTACTAATACATGACCTGTTGCGTTATTCCATAACCACTGATGTTCATTGTACTCTGCTTGTGAGTTCTGCATTATTGGCATGGGACAAGTATTCTTGATTAACACGGTATGATTGTCATAGGGTTCTGCCTTCATGTTCAGGTATGTCTGCCACATTCTGTGTTGAGTCTGCCTATTGTAGTATGCTACTTCATATTGGCCTGATGTTCCTTCCGGTATGTTCACTTCTATTCTTGTCATTCTATTACCTCAATTTGTAAAGGTGTACTTAACTGTGACATTGCTTGCATTAGTCGTTCCATTTGAATTCGTGGCACTTCCACTTATCACAAATTGCAATACATCACCAGCAGACGGGAATATCAATCCGCCTCTACCTCCACCGAATGTGAGAGTGCCTTGCTCGTTGATACCTATGGTTAAGGCATTGGGACTTCCTGTGGCATCTTGGGTAGTGACCGCAGTCCCTTGTGTTCCTGCTGTTCCTGCTGACAGGTCTGTTGCAATAGTGTCCACCGCTACATCCCATGAGAAACTGGTTGCTCCGGTTGCACGAAGATAACCAAAGAAGTTGATGGTTGCCTGACCGGAGACACC
>MDSZ01206917.1_pt1 | contig 12591 bp, 13 predicted proteins | sample 811201 | NCBI WGS metagenome assembly MDSZ01 (sample SAMN05326647, study PRJNA326480) | marine metagenome | isolation source: seawater | place: Indian Ocean: North | collected 2010
AGCAGGTTCAGTTGGTATAAAAAATAAAAATATCATAAAGATATTTGGTAAGTACTTGATTGAATATACTTTAGATTTTATAAAATTAGCTAAATTTAAAGATGTTTTAATATCTAGTGACTCAAAGAAGATTTTGAATATTTGTAAACTAAAAGGTTTTAATACAGAATATTTAAGACCTAAACATATATCAAAGTCAAGTACATCCATGTATGCAACAGTAATTCATGCAATTCAATGGATTAAAAAGAAAAATAAAAATTTTGACACGTTACTCTTGTTGCAACCATCTAACCCAATTAGAAAGTTGAAAACATTGAACGAAATGATAAGTAAAATAAAAAATAAAAAATATTCAAGTATTGTAAGCATCACTAAAATGAGAGAACATCCATCAGAATGTATTGAAATAAAAAAAAATAACCAATGGAAATATTTAAAAAAAAACAATAATTTTACTAGAAGACAAGAATTTAAAGATAACTTTTACTTTATTGATGGTGATTTTTTTTTAATAAATATAAAATTATTAGAAAAATTTAAAAAATTTATAATTCCTAAGTACACATATTTTGTTAATTCTAATAAACTTTGGCCTATTGATATAGATTATCCAGAGGATTTAAAAGTTTTAAAAAGCTTTTTAAAAAAATGATACTTAAACCTAATAAAATAGAATTAAAAAATTTCAGTGACTCAAAAAAATTTAATGAAACTAAATTTGGACTTCCAAGCAATATTGAATTTTGTGTAAAATGTGCAATTAGTAATCAAAGACCTGTATCGGAGAAAGAGTTTACTCATAATATTAATACAAAAAAAAAAACTGTAAAATTTAAAAATGGAATATGCTCAGGATGTGAGGTTGTTGAGAGAAAAAAAAAGGTCATAGATTGGAAAGAAAGAGAGAAAGAGTTAATTGATCTTTGTAATAAATATAGATCAACTGATGGGAAATATGACTGTCTTTTGCCAGGCTCTGGTGGTAAGGATAGTTTCTATGCATCTTATATTTTGAAATATAAATATAAAATGAATCCTTTAACTGTCACTTGGGCACCACATATATACACAGATTGGGGTTGGCATAACTTTCAAGCATGGATTAAATCAGGATTTGATAATTATTTATTTACACCAAATGGAAAAACTCAAAGACTTTTAACAAGATTGGCAATAGAAAAAATTTTTCATCCTTTTCAACCATTTATTATGGGTCAAAACCTTTTTCCAATAAGATTAGCAGCAAAAAATTTTAATATTAAATTAATTTTTTATGGAGATACGAATGCTGAGTTTGGTAATCCTGATGATTTTAATAATTCTTTGAAACCTCTAGAATATTTTACAAAAAAAGATCTTAAAGATATTTATATCGCTGGAACATCATATGATGAATTAGTGCAAAAATATAAAATTTCACGTCAAGATTTAAGTACTTATTTACCTCTTACAGAAAAAGAATTTGTAAACAGTGGCGTAAAAGTTCACTATCTTGGATATTATTTACCATGGCATCCTCAAAATTGTTATTATTTTGCAGTTGAGAATGGAGGATTTAAACCAGCTCCCGAAAGGAATTTGGGCACATATAGCAAATATTCCTCAATAGATGATAAAATGGACGATTTTCATTTTTACACAACATTCATAAAATTTGGAATTGGTCGAGCGACACATGACGCTTCTCAGGAGATTAGGAATGGCGAAATCAATAGAGATGAAGCTATATCTTTAATCAAACAATTTGATGGTGAATATCCTTTAAGATTCTCCGAAGAAATATTTCAATATTTAAGTATTGATCAAAAAACTTTTGGAGATATATCTAAAGAATTTGAACAATCAGAGTTTAATCAAGGATATTTTGACCTTCTAACAGATAGTTTTAGATCCCCACACTTATGGTTATTTAAAGACAGTAGATGGCAGTTGAGAAACCCAATTTACAGAAATGAACTATAAAAGGATAATACCAAGAATTAACATCAAAGGGGAAAATGTAGTTAAAACAATTAATCTTGAGGGTTTGAAAGTTTTAGGCGATCCAAATGATTTTTCATTAAATTATTTTAATGAAGGAGCTGATGAAATCATATTTATGGATGTTGTTGCTACTTTGTATAATAGAAATAATCTTCATAATATCATAAAAAAAATTTCAAATAATATTTTTATTCCAATTACAGTTGGTGGTGGAATAAGATCTATAGATGATGCTAAAATATTATTTGAAAATGGTGCAGATAAAGTAGCAATTAATACAGCAGCAATTATGAATCCTAATTTGATAACAAATTTTATAGAAATATTTGGTGCTCAAAATTTAGTGTTATCAATAGAAGCTAAAAGAATTAATAAAAATAAATGGGTATGTTTTACCCACACAGGCAGAGAAAAGACAAATATTGATGTTATAGAATGGATAAAAAAAACAGTGAATTTAGGAGTTGGTGAAATTTTGCTAACATCAATAGATAACGAGGGATTGTCAGATGGATTTGACATAGATTTAGTCAAAAGTGCGGGAAAAATTTGCAAGGTGCCACTTATTTTTGGAGGAGGTTTAGGAAAATTAAGTGATATTGAGCCCGTTATAGATTATGTAGATGGTTTAAGTATCTCAGGATCTTTTCACTATAAAAAAATAAAAATTAATGAATTAAGAAATAAAGTTTTAAATTATCATGAGTAGTAAAATTGTCATATTAGACTATGGTACTGGAAATACTTTAAGTATTAAGAATGCTTTTAAATTTCTTGGATATGAAACAATCATTACAAATAAAAAAAATGAATTATTAAATGCAAAAGCATTGATTTTCCCCGGCGTAGGTGCTTTTGGTCATGGAATGAATAAACTTAAAGAATATTGTTTAGATGAATTGATAATAAGTATTTTTGAGAAAGGCATTCCTATATTAGGAATTTGTCTAGGTATGCAGTTGTTTTTTGAAAGAAGCAGTGAATTTGGAAATCATCAAGGTTTAAAAATTCTTAATGGTGAGGTGATTAAACTTGAAAATAGTGATTTAATAAAATTACCAAATATTGGATGGCGAAAAGTTTTTACCGATAAAAAAAATTTAGAAAATTTAAATTCAATTTTTGACAAAGAGTATTATTTTGTGCACTCATTTCATGTGGTTTGTGAAGATGACATGAACATAATTGGTAAATCAAATTACCATAATCTCGAGATAAACTCCATTGTACAAAAAGATAATTTGTTAGGTTGTCAATTCCATCCAGAAAAAAGTGGCAAAGCAGGATTAAATTTATTAAATAATTTTATAAAAATATATAAAATATGAGCTCAATAAAAAGGTCAGTTGATTTAGAATATTTAAATCAAAATTTTTATAATAAACCTAAACAAATTCATTTAGATTTATTGGAAATTATAAAAAAAAAAAGATCATTAAAAAAAGATAATTTAAAATATTGTGATGTTGGTTGTGCTGATGGGCAGTTTATAAATTTGATATCAAAAAAAACGAATTTTTCAATAACTGGTGTTGATGTTCATAAAAAACTTTTAAAAAAAGCAAAAAAAAATATTAAAGATTTTAAAATTATAGAAGGCTCAGTTTTAAATAGAAGTTTATTTAAAAAGAATTCTTTTGATGTAATTACAATGACAGGTGTACTCTCAATTTTTAAGAATTTCAGCAAACCCTTAGATAATTTATTACATTGGTGTAAGCCTGGTGGATTTTTGATCGTAACATCAGTATTTAATAATAGTGATATAGATGTTTTTATAAATTATAGAAATATTTCTAAAAAAAAAAATTTTTTAAAATCTAAAAATGATTGGAATATTTTTTCAAAGAAAACAATATCCTCTTTTTTGAATAAAAAAAAAAAAGTTAAAAATTTTAAATTTAAAGATTTTAAACTTGAGGTTGATATAAAAAAAAATAAAAATTATCCTCACAAAATGTGGACAATAAAAAAAGAAAATAAAGAAAATATTTGTGTTAATGGATTATCGTTGGTACTAGATCAAAAATTTTTGTTAATAAATTTATGAAAAATATCATAAATTTTATTTTGAGACTTAAATTTAAATTTCCATCACAAAAAAAAATAATAATTTTTGATAAATATTTACCACAATATTTAGATAAAAAAATTTTGAAAAAGAGCTTTTGTATTCACTATAGAAAAATTGATTATTATTTTAACATAATATTATTAATGATATTTAAAAATATTTTTTATAAAAAAGAAAAATATATTGAAACATTGATTAAATTCATCAATCCTAAATTAATTTTGACATTCATAGACAATGATACTTATATTTGGGAATTAAAAAAGCAGTTTCCTGATATTAAAATTTGTATTATTCAAAATGGTTATAGATCTAAACATAATGACATTTTTGGAATTCTTGATAAAAAAAAAATTAAAAAAAAATACAAAGTTGATAACATGTTTGTATTTAACAATTCAATAATAAAGAAGTATTCAAAATATTTTGATAGCAAATATTTCGTAATTGGATCTTTCAGAAGTAATAATAAGTCGTTAATGAATTACAAATCTAAAAGTAATTATATTGTATTTGTTTCAGAATTTGTTCGACCAGATCAATTAAACAAAAATTACGATTATAATACCTATTATTCTAGAGAAAAAAAAATTTTACCTATCTTAGAAAAATTTTGTATTGATAATGATTTAATATTAAGAATTTTATGTAGAAACAAATTAGAAAAAAATTTCAAAAAAGAAGAAAAAAAGTTTTTTGACAAAATTTTTAAAAAAACAAAAAATAACGTTGAATATTTTTATCCCAAATCTTCAAATCATCATTACGAGTTTATAGATGGTGCTAAATTTACTGTTTTTTTTACATCAACCGTTGGATATGAAGCGTTGAGTAGAGGCAATAAAATCGCTGCTTTATGTGTCAAAAATGAAGTAGTTAGATATGAAAGTAAAAATGACCTTTATTTTGGATGGCCTGCCAATTTAAGGGCAAAGGGAAGATTTTGGACCAACAGTTCTAAATCTAGTGAGATAATTCGAGTGTTAAATTATGTAAATAATATAGATATAAACAATTGGAATAGAGAAATTAATAAAATAAATAAAAAAGATATAATTGTAAGGAATGAAAAAAATACAATTTTTTATAATTCTTTAAACAAATTATTGATTTAGTTATTAAAAATTATAATTAATAAAAATATGTATGAAAAAAATTTTTTAGAATTTGAAAAAAATGGTTGGACTGTAGTTAGGAATTTTTTTTTAAAAAAAGAAGTTGAAGAATACGAAATTAAAATTCAAAATTTTCTAACAAAAAAAATTAATTCGTATTCTGGGAGAGATATAAATTTTGCTTCAAATAAAAAAAAATTAAAAGAAGTGAATTCTTTTCATAAAATGCATGATTTTAAATGGGTAAAGAATTTTTCTAAACAAAAGAAAATTTTGACATTAATCAAAACTTTTTTGAAAAGTAAGCCAGAACTTAGAGCAAGTGAATTATTTTTTAAACCAAAAAAAATTGGTCTTCCAGCCCCAGACCATCAAGATAATTTTTACTGGAAAGTAAAAAATAATAATGCTTTGACAATTTGGATTTCACTTAGTTCATCAGACTCTAAAAACGGAGGTGTTCATTATTACAATGGATCTCATAAATTTGGAATTTTAAAACACAAACCATCTTTTGCAAAAGGAAGCTCTCAAAAAATTAAAAATCAGAAGTTTTTAAAAAAATTTCAAAAAAGTACTCCGAAGATTAAAAAGGGTGATATATTAATTCATCATGCACTAGTTGTGCATGGTAGTAAAAAAAATTTAAGTAACAGACCACGTAAAGGTTGGACTTTACAGTTTAAAGATAAAAATTCAGCTTATGATATAGAAGCTATAAAATTATATGAAAAGAATTTACTTAAACAAATTAAATTCAGAAATAAATGCCAGGTTGGGAATTAATTAATCATAAAGAAAAAAAATCTTTATTAAGTTTATTTAATGAGGGAGGTTGTTTATTTGCTCATGGATTTGAAAAACATAGAAAAAGATTTCATGTAAGAGAATTTGAGAAAAATATAAAAAATAGATTTAAATCAAAATATTGTGTTGCTGTCAGCAGTGGAACTGCTGCAATTAAAATTGCTTTAAAAGCTTTAGGAGTTAAAAGAAACGATGAAGTAATTACTCAATGTTTTAATTTTGTGGCAACAGTAGAAGCAATAATTGATATAGGGGCAAAACCAATTATTTGTAATATAGATTCAAGTCTTAACATGTGTCCGAAAGATTTAAAAAAAAAGATAACAAAAAAAACAAAAGCAATAATACCAGTTCATATGCTTGGTGTTTCATGCGATATGCAAAAAATAAAAAAAATAGCAAAAAATAAAAGTATTAAAATTTTAGAAGATAATTGTGAGTCGGTTGGAGGAAAATATGGAAAAAAATTTTTGGGAAATGTTTCAAATATTGGAGTTTTAAGTTTTGACTTTTCTAAAACAATAACTACCGGCGAGGGTGGAGCAATATTAACTAATAATAAAAAATTATATAAATTTTGTAAGGAGTATCACGATCATGGTCACCAAAATAATAAAAAGTTTTCAAGGGGAAGAGATACAGTCGAATATGCAGGTTTCAATTATAGAATGACTGAAATGCAAGCAATAATAGGTAAAGAACAACTTAAAAAACTTACTTTTATATTAAAGGAAAATAAAAAAAGGCATAGGTTAATAAATGATATTTTAAAAAATAAATTTACTATTAGAGAAATAAATAAAAATTCAACTTCAATATATGATACTTTTATTTTTAAAGTAGGATCAATAAGTAAAAAAAAATCAATTATCAAATTTTTAAAAAAAAACCTGGGAACAAAAAATCTTCCAGATGCAATTAAGTGGCATTGCTCTTACTATTGGAAACATATGTTAAGTAAAAAAGAAATCCGAAATTCATTTAAAGGAAAACAACTTCTCGAGCAACATATCGCAATACCAATTTTACTTAAAAAAAGTTTATCTTCTTATAAATTTGTTGCAAATAAAATAAACAACATATGAAGTTAAAATCTCCAGTTGGAATTATGTTCCATAATTTTCATGATCAAAATTTTTTTAAAAAATCATTAGGCTCTATATCATCATCCAAATTTAAAAAAATTATTAATAAATTTGAAAAAAAAAATATAGTTGACCCAAGAACATTTGTATCAAATTTTAATTTGAAAAAACCAAAAAGTAATCTTTATTGTTTAACTTTTGACGATGGTTTGAAATCTCAAATCAAAATAGCTTTACCTATTTTAAAAAAAGAAAAGATAAAAGCATTTTTTTTTATACCTACCTCAATCATTACCACTCAACCAAATCTTATGGAGTTATATAGATATTTTAGAGATAATTATTTTGTTAATTTTAATGATTTTTATAAAGATTTTTTATTATTTGTTAAAAAAGTAAAAAAAAAAAGTAATTTAGAATTTTTTTTAAAAGAAAAACAAAAATTAATTATAAAAAGAAAAAAGGATTATCCATTTTACTCATTAAAAGAAATTCAATTTAGAATAATCAGAGATATTTACTTGAATAAAAAAACCTATGAAAAAGTTATGTTGCTTATGTTTAAGTCTAAGAATTTCAATTATAGAAATTTTTTAAAAAAGTTTTATTTAAATGCAAGAGATATTAAAAAAATTGAAAAAGAAGGCCATACAATTGGATTACATACTCATAATCATCCAATGATGCTAGAAAAATTGTCATATAGTAAGCAAAAAAAAGAATTTTTAAAAAATTTAAGAATTTTAAAGAAAATAATAGATCAAAAAATAATATCTGCTAGCTTTCCAACAGGCTCTTATAATAGAAATACAATAAACATTTTAAATAGCCTTAACATAGAAATATGCTTTAGAGATAATAATAAATCTATAAAATTGATAAATAAAAATTTTGAAATTCCTAGAATTAACCATTCAGAGGTAAAGATTTGAAAATTACAGTTTTTACATCTAATAATTTTAGACATAATTATCTAATAAATAAATTATCTAAAGTTTCAGATAACTTAAACATAGTTCAAGAAGTAAACACTTTATTTCCAGGTAGTGTAAATGATTATCATAAAAAAAACGATTTAATAAAAGAATATTTTAATAAAGTTAACAAAGCACAAAATATTATCTTTCAGGATAAACCTATTCAATTAAATTTAAAAAAAATAAATTTTTTATCAATTAAATATAATGATTTAAATAATTGCTCTTTAAATCTTTTAAAAAATTTTCTTAATAGTGACTTATACATAATTTTTGGAGCAAGTTTTATTAAAAATAAATTATTGAGGTTTTTGATAAAAGAAAAAGCAGTAAATATACATATGGGTGTTTCGCCGTACTTTAAAGGGACCGACTCTAATTTTTGGGCTTTATATTATAAAAATTTTCAATATGTTGGAGCAACTATTCATTTGTTATCACCGGGTATTGATGATGGAAAAATACTATATCATGCATTAGTAAATCATTGCAGTGATCCTTTTATATATTCTATGTTATCGGTTAAGTCGGCAATAGACTCTTTAACAAAAAAAATTAAAAATAATAGTCTTAAAAATTTTGAACCAATAATTCAAGACAGCAAACAAACTATAAAATATTCAACTAAAAAAGATTTTCATATTAATATTTTAAAAAATTTACAGATTAAAAAAATTCCAAAATTTAAACATAATAAAAAAAATTTTATTAGACCTTTTTTTTTGAAACATGAATTTGAATAAAAATATATCTATAGACATTCTCAAAAAAAAATATGTAAATGAAAATTACCTTTCTTGGTTAAATGATTCAAATAATCAAAAAAATATTGAATTATCAAAAAAACTAAGTCTCAAAGATTTAAAGAAATTTTATGAGACAAGTAAAAAATCAAAAAATATTTTATATGGCATATTTTACTTAAATGTAAAAAAGAAAACTCATATTGGAAACATACATATAGTTTATATTAATCGAAACGACTGTTATATAGGATATCTTCTTGGAAATAAAAAATTTAGAAATAAAGGTATATCAACTTATGCAGTCAAATTAGCAATTAAAGAATGTTTTGAATATTATAAATTCAAAAATATTTATTCAAATTCATTAGATTTAAATTACGCATCTTTAAATTTACTAAAAAAAAATAATTTTTCTATTTTATCCAGAAAGCCGAAAGTCTTAAATCTTAAAGGCAGCAATAAAAGAAAACTTTTGTACTTTAAATTAACAAAAAAATCGTATATGAAATTTGAAAGGTTAGTGAATTGATAATACTAGGTATCAGCGACAGTATAGAGTCTCATGCTTGTGTTTTTAGGGATGGCAAACTGCTGTCTTTTATTTCAGAAGAGCGGTTGTCTAGAGTTAAAGCTGATGCTGGATATCCTAAATTATCAATAGAAAAAGTTCTTGAAATAGCAAAAATTAAAAAAAAAGATATAGATTATGTTGCTCTATCAGGTTTTGATAATGGGACATTTCAGTGTCTTTATAAACCAGGTGCGAGATTTTCTGTCAAAGAATGGATAAAGCAAAATGAACTATACTGGAAACCAAAATTATTACATGGAAAAAAACTTAGTGAATTAGATGATTTTAATTTTTGGAAAAAGAGTATTAAAAATTTAAAAAGTGATCCATATTATCCATTCATCAAAAAAGCAAATAACCAAAATATTGACTCACATCTTAAGATTTTTAATGAGGTTAGAAGAGAAGTTATATCAAAACAGGTGGGAATCAGTAAGAACAAAATTTTCACTTTTAGGCATGAGGAATGTCATAAAGCATATAGTCTTTTTTCAGAACAAAAAGTATCAAATAAAAACAAAGTTTTAGTTACAATTGAAGGTGGAGGTGATGATAGTTCAGCCACTATCTCTATTTTTAAAAATAATAAAATTAATGAAATTTATAAAACTAACGATGCAATGTTAGGAAGAATTTATAGATACATTACTTTATTATTAGGCATGAAGCCAGGTCAACATGAATATAAAGTAATGGGTTTAGCTCCATATGGAACTGAATATCATGGAAAAAATTCTTTAAATTTTTTCTGGAAATTTAATTCTATTGATGGTTTTAAAATCAAACGAAATAAAAATTTAAAAGATATATTTTTTACAGCGAGAAAATCTCTTAATGCTGAAAGGTTTGATGGAATCGCTTGGGGTTTGCAAAAGTTTACAGAGCAATTTTTAACTAAATGGATAAATAATATAATCAAAAAAACGAAAATTGATAACGTATTAATCTCAGGTGGAGTTGCACAAAATATTAAAGCCCTTAAAACTTTGAGTGAACAAAAATTAATTAAAAATATTTGGGCCGGTCCTATTTCGGGAGATGGTTCACTTGCAATTGGTGCATGTTGCATCTTAAATAAAAAAAAAAAGAATAAATTTTTCTCAGAAAATCTCAAATCTCCATATTTAGGCTCTGAAATTCATCAGATAGAACTTGAAAAGACAATAAAACAAAAATGTAAAAAATTTAAAATTATTAAAAACCCTACAAATAAACTTATAGCTAATTTTTTAAATAAAGGTCTAATAATCGCAAGATGCAAGGGAAGAATGGAATTTGGACAAAGAGCTCTAGGAAATAGATCAATATTGGCAGATCCAAGAAATTACAATAATGTAAAGAAAATTAACGATAAAATTAAATACAGAGATTTTTGGATGCCTTTCACACCAACAATAATGTATGAGCATCTAAATAAAATCATTATAAATCCTAAAAAAATTTATTCACCATTTATGACTATGGCTTTTGATGTAAAAGAAAATTTTAAGGACAAAATACCTGCAGTAATTCATCCCGGTGACGGTTCAACTAGACCACAAATGTTAAAAAGAAATACTAATGAAGATTTTTATAATTTAATAAATGAATTTTATAAAATTACTAAGATCCCATTATTATTAAATACTTCATTTAATTTGCATGGAGACGCGATTGTTGAAAATGCTAAACAAGCAATACAAACATTTTTATATTCTGATTTAGATATATTATTAATAAATAATTTCGCAATTTGTCGAAGAACTAAAGTATGAAAAATATTCACTTGGGGATAATAATATTCGCAAGGTTAGGGTCAAAAAGATTTCCAAAAAAAGTGTTAAAAAGAATTGGTCATAAAAGTTTATTAGAAATAATTGTAGAAAGAGCAAAAAAAGTAAAAGGTATAGACAAAATAGTGATAGCATCACCGGATATAGAAATTGATCGAAAAAAAATTTCACAAATTGCAAAAAGAAAAAAAATTTATTTTTTTTGTGGTTCAAATAACAATGTATATTTAAGAGCAAAAAATTGTTGTGAAAGATTTAATTTTACACATTTTATAAGGTTAAATGCTGATCGGCCTTTTTTTGATTATAATTTAGCTAACCATTTTACCAAAAAAAGGTTTTTAACTTATGATCTTGTGACCAATAATTTGAAAAAAGATGCACCAAAAGGTTTAACTATGGAACTTATTAAGTTTGAAAATTTCAAAAAATTCAAAAATATGACAAAGAATGAAAAAGAGCATATTTGTAATTACTTTTATAATAAACCAAAAAAGTTTAAAATCTTTAATGTAAATAAAAAGATATACAATATAAACAAGAATTTATCACTAGGTCTTGACAGTCCAAAAGATTTATTATTAACCAGAAAAATTTTTAAAACTTTAAATTTTAATTATTTAATAAGTTTGAATAAAATAATTTTTCAATATAAAAAATTAATTAATAAAAATGAAATTTAAAAAAAAAGTTTTAGTCTTAACTAGTTTATCTCTTCATCATCAAATTTTTTTAAATTTACTGAAAAGTGAAATTAATTATATGATAATTAAAGAGAGTTCTTCTGTAAAATTTAATTTTACTACTGATGATCCGTTATTTGTAAAAAAACAAAAGTTATTTGAAAGTAAATATTTTACAAAAAACAGATTTACTTATTTAAAACCTAATTATTTATGTAAAAATATTAATGAAAAAAAAAATATTTTGAGAGCAAAAAAATTTAAACCAGATTTAATAATTGTATTTGGCACAAGAAAATTAAACACTTCTTGGATAAGTTTGTTCAAAAAAAAAATTTTTAACGTACATAGGGGTGATCCAAGATTTTTTAGAGGGTTGGACTCTGAATTTTGGGCAATTTATCATGATATGTTCAACAATTTAGGGGTTTGTATACATAGGGTATCAAAACAATTAGACACAGGTGATATCTTTAGTTATGTGAAAATTCGTTTAACTAAAAAAATAAAGTTACACCAACTAAGATTTTTAATGACTTTGAAAGCGGTAAATATTTTTAAAAAATTGATCAATACAAAAAAAATAAAATTATATAAACAAAACTTTAAGGGTAGATATTATTCAGCTATGCCAGCAATTATGAAAAAAATATGTGAAATTAAATTTAACAAATAAAATGCATAAATCTAAAATTTTAATTCTTTGTTATCATGGTGTAATTAAAAAAAAGGTAGAAGGCCTCAACTCTTCAGGTAAACATTTGGATTACAAGGA
>MDSZ01223012.1_pt1 | contig 12591 bp, 10 predicted proteins | sample 811201 | NCBI WGS metagenome assembly MDSZ01 (sample SAMN05326647, study PRJNA326480) | marine metagenome | isolation source: seawater | place: Indian Ocean: North | collected 2010
ATGTTTCCGTTTTTATTCAGAGAATGAATACTTTAATGGATATTTGCAACATATAAAAGATAACACAAAAGGAGGTAATGCTAATTTCTTACCATTTAGTTATGATTGGTATTTATCTGGTCCCATTGTCTTGTTTGATTTGAATATTGATAGAGATGGAAATGTTACAGATAGAGATGGAATAAATTATCCATATAATTTGGAAAATCAAAAACATGAACCATTCCCAACTTCTATACGCGTTTATAAAACAGATACTAATTGTTTTACAGAAGAACAAAAACAAGAATATGATGAACTTCTAAAAAATGGAGTTAAGTATATAGAATATGAAAAAGCCATTGAACTATTTAAAATTAGAAATAAAAAATGTGGAAAAAGTAGAGGAACTGTAACCAGAAAGATTAAAGGAATATCAAAATCAAAAACAAAGAAATCTCCTCCTGGTTCTCCAAAAAGCACAACCCCGCCAAAATCTCGTTCTAAATCACCAGTTAGCAAAAAATCGCCTTAAAATATATTTCAAAATAATATAAATACTTTTTTTAATATTTTACAATAAAATGAGTGAAATTGGTAATCCTGAAGTTGTTGTGAAAAAAAAGAGAGGAAGAAAGAAGAAATCGGAATTAGAACAAATTGCAAAAGAAAATGAAAATAAAGTAGAAGAACCACCTGTTCCAAAAAAGAGAGGACGAAAACCAAAAGGAGGTAAATTAACTACAAAACCAATAACACTTAATGATGATAATAACCCTATTACTAATATTATATTGCATTTAAAATGCTCTATGCAAGATATTTATAGCGAAAAGATGACTACTGATCATATCTTAAGTGATCCACTTTCTTATCAGCCGGTTGTTCCACCAAATATTATGACATATGATAATCCTGAACAAATGTTTTCTAATTATAATATGGATAACAAAATAGACAATTTGGCTTACGGAGAAATGCAACCGAATAAAATAGAAACTATAGAAAAAATTTGCAGTCGTTGTCAAAATAATATTGAGTATGAAGAAGATAATGATACTACTAGTTTAAAAGATATCAATAATAAGTTAAAACAGTTAAAGGTTCAATTATACAAAGATGTTAACCCTGATAAAAAGGCGGCATGTTTTTGGTGCACATATGAATTTGATAATCCTTGTTGTTATATTCCAAAATTTGAAACGGATGAATCAACAAGTGGCTATGGTTCTTTTTGTAGACCAGAATGTGCAGTAGCATATTTAATGAAAGAGAATATTGACGATTCAACAAAATTTGAAAGATACCAACTTTTAAATCGAATTTACAGCAAAATATATGATTATAGTAAAAATATACGACCAGCACCAAATCCATATTATTTACTCGATAAATTTTATGGAAACTTAACAATTCAAGAATATAGAAAATTATTGAAATCAGATCATATGCTTTTAATTTTAGAAAAGCCATTAACACGAATCTTGCCGGAGTTACATGAAGATTTGGATGAAACAAATAATAATAACAATTTTAATAGTAGTAATAAAACGAGCGGATATAAAGTAAAAAGACAAAGTGAAAAACAAAAAGGTCCTTCTAAAAACGAAATTATTAAAGAAAGATTTGGAATGTAATTAATAAACTATTTAAATATAATTTTTATACAATTATATTTAATGCGATATATAACAATACACTTAATGGGTGGTCTTGGAAACCAATTATTTCAAATATTTGCAACAATTGCTTATGCAAAAAAGCATAATATGACTGTTGTGTTTCCATATTCCAAAGTGCTTACTTCTGGCATAAAACGACCCACCTATTGGCATTCTTTTTTAAAAGATATTGAAAATTTAACTGCAAATAATCCTGAATATGAAACTGTTACGCGTTATTTAGATAAATTTATTACGTATAATGAGAAAGGATTTCATTATGTTGAAATACCAGAAATACCTAATGTAGATTATTTAAAATTATTTGGTTATTTTCAAACATATAAATATTTTGACGAATATTTTGAAGATATTAAACAAATGATAAATTTGGAAAAACAGCAAAATGCTATTAAAGAAGAAAATAAAAACCTTCTTGGAAATTATTATAATGTAAGTATGCATTTTCGTTATGGAGATTATAGATCAAAGCAGGATTGTCACCCTTGTATGAATTTAAATTATTATGTGGGTGCATTGAATCAGTTAATACAAGTATTAAAGGGTAATATGGATAATATACAAATTATTTATTTCTGTGAAGTGGATGAAAACAAATTTGTTTTAGATATGATTAAAAAGTTACAACATATTTTTCCAAAACTTATTTTTACAAAAGCAGATGATAACATTGAAGATTGGAAACAAATGTTATTAATGTCATGTTGTCATTCAAATATTTTGGCAAATAGTTCATTTAGTTTATGGGGTGCATATTTTAACAGTTATAAAGAAAACATAGTTTGTTATCCTAATGTATGGTTTGGTCATAAGTTATCAAATTACAATACAAAAGATATTTTTAAAAATAATTGGCATCGAATACATTTTTCTACTTAAAAAATTGATTAAAAAAGTAATATAAAATTTAAATATAATAATTAGTATTTACGATGAAGATGAAGTATCAAGATAACTATAATGCTCTTAAAGAGCTTCCATTATTTATGGAAATGAAGGCAAAAATTAAAATGTTAAAAAAGGAAAAAAAATTGTTGCAAAAAGTCATTTCAGATATGATTATTCAAACAAAAACACATAATTCTTTGCGTTCTCATAACAATACAAAGTATAATAATATTATTGATTTAACTGATAAAAATGACGAAAATATTACATACTCGCTTGAAGATCAAAAGGAACCTGATTGGGATTATAAAAATATAAAAAAGGAAATACAAACTCGCGTAAAGGATAACGCATCTCAATACAAAAATGAAATTCAAATTAAAAAGGAGAAAACTTTATCATGTGACTTATGTGAGCAATATATAAATGAAAATGATATAATTGAACTTGACAGAGAAACAGCAGAAGTAAAAGAAACATTAGCAACATGCGGCGATTGCTTACAAGATAGTTGTGATCAATTACGAGATGAACATTGGAATGTTGATGATTATATTGAAGATGAGGAAGAGGAAGTAGTTGAAGAAACTGAAGAGGAGGAGGAAGAAGTAGTTGAAGAAACTGAAGAGGAGGAGGAAGAAGTAGTTGAAGAAGAGGAGGAGGAAGAAGTAGTTGAAGAAACTGAAGAGGAAGAAGAAGTAGTTGAGGAAGAGGAGGAGGAAGAAGAAGTAGTTGAAGAAGAGGAAGATGATGAAGAGGAAGTGATGGAAATAGAAATTAATGGAAAATCATATTATACATCAAATGAAACAAATGGTGTGATTTATGCAATTGATGATGATGAAGACGTTGGACCAGAAGTTGGAAAATTTGTAAAAGGAAAAGCAGTATTTAATAAGTAAATGTAAATAATTATAACAATTCACTAATTATAATTATTTTTTATTGCGTTTTGATGTTCCATTACGTTTTTTATTCTTTTGTTTTTTTGTGTTTCCGCCTTTTTTAGGTTTGGCATCATCATCTTGAGGGTTCAAATTATAAATTTCATTTAAACTTTCATCTAATATATCTTCTGCAATATATAAATAAAATTCATACACAGCAATATGATAATCTGATTTTTTTTCAATTTCAAATTTATTAGTTGTAGGTTGTTTATTTTGAAACTGTTTATTAGATTTTTCATTGTTAATTTCACTCTTAATGTTTCCAATTAAACTGTTCAAATTTATTTTTAACTCTTCATTTAACTTATTTGGATTGAAATTTGTTTTTTCTTTTATCCATGCTTTGAATATTTTTGCAAAATCTTGTGAAAAATCATTTTTGGGTTCTTTTGGTTTTAATTTATTATTAACAATGTATTTAACAACGTTATCTAAATCTGTTTCGTTAATAAGATACTTTTCCTGATAATTATTCATAGTAACTCCCTTTAATTTACTGGAAACATTTTTCAACAAAGCAAGTATTTTGTCTGTTTTATTGTCATTAGGTTTAAATTTTCTTTTTTTACTTCGCGCATAGTCTAACACGTAAGTATTTATATTTTGCATTTCATAGTCTTGTAAAATATTTGTTGGTTTACCTTTAGGATCATTAGTAATTCGACTCGCATTACCTGTTCCAATATTACCACGACCTGTATTTGAATTATTAACTATAATATTATTTTGCAAAGGAATTCCATTAATCATTTTTAATAATTCGTTCCCAAGGTAATTATCAGCATAATCACATTTAATATCATTTACATTTTTTTCATCAATCTTCATATCGTGTAGTTCAATATATAAATAAATTTCTTTTGTAGGATTTAATACTTCTCTCATATCAACGTCACAAATCCCACCTCTAATAAGTGATTCATATTTTGAAATTTTTTGTGTAATTTTTGCTTGAATATATTTTTCATTTACGTATTTAATAAATTTATGAAATTCCTCAACTTGTTTATTGGCATCTTCTTGTTTTTTTGCTTTATGTTCAATAAGTTGTTGAAATTTCTTATTATTTATTCTGTAATTAGGTGCTCTATATTTATTCAAAAAAGTAGTATCAAATGTAATAAAGATATTAGCATTCTCACCACTGCTTCCTTTAACCTTTTCTGTTATAAATTTTTCTCTTCTTTTAGGTTCTTCACCTACCCAATTTTGAAAATTAATAGTCTTTTCAATTAATTCGTTATATTTTGGATGATTTACAATATCATTTAATAATACAACTTTTTTAAGAGTTTTGGGTTCATTATTCAAATTTAAATGAATGTATTTATATGGATATACAAGGTCAAATAACAATGGCTTGTAATTATTATTATTACCAGTTAAATATTTATAAGACGTATGAATATTATTTTTAACGGGAAATTTAGTTGGCATTAAAATTTCAATCATGGTTAATAAATTTTTTTCCATTGTATCATTCACTTGTTCTTCATCGGCTAAAACAGCCAATTCACCATTTGTAGACATATACCTAATAAACTGATTCCTATTAAAAAAAATGTTTAATCGGTCTTGATAGTTGTAAATACTTCTTAATTTTTGTAAAGGATATACATATTTATAACTAAAAAAAGGAGTATCTGTTAAATTTAAAGAAATAGTTTCTTTTGTATCTGATTCAGGAAATACTAAATTACTTCGTTGAAATGAAATAGGTGTATTTGACTTATCTGTTACTATTTTAATATTTAACATAAATGCATCCATTACATTTGCATTTCCAACAGTATATTCTTGTTCTAATGGAGTTTCGTTTTCTGTAGACATAGAGTAGTTATATTATATAGATAATTTATTCCATATAATATTTTTATTTAAATGAGTAACTTTCTGTTTTTCCACTTTTATTTTGTTCCTTTGCTCGTTCCAAAACTTTTTCTGCCTTTTTGATTTCCTCTTCAGTTACTTCTCCACTATTTCCATCATTTTCTAAAAGATCTTGGTGATAATCTTTAAATTCTTCGGGTAATATACAAAATATGCTGTCATCATTTAACAAGTAATCGGTAATAATAATAAATATAGTCATAATAGTCAATGCAATATAAATATCTCTTGTTCCCATCCAAGCAATGGTAAATACGAGAAGATATTTGCTAAATGTATATTTTAAATAGGATTCCATACTTTTTCCCAATTTGATTGTTACAAATCTAGATGCAATGTTTAATGTTATAATCATTAATCCTGCAAAAATTTTACTATCATTTATACGGTTAATACCATCATTCAAATAAGAAAATAAATCTGTAATTTTACCTTTCATATATCATATCATTACATTTTTTCATCTTTAGAAAATTTAGGTATCATATCTTTCTCAGTTTTTAGTTTATTTTCCATAACAGAAATATCACAGGTATCTGCACAAGGGTTACATTTTTCATTATTATATTTCACTTCTGGAAATACGTGTTCTACTACTTCATCGTTTACTTCCATGTTCTTATATTTAAGTGTTTTCCCGTCACAATTTTCCTTTCTAAACTCTTTTACTCCCTTCATTGATTTCTCTACAAGAAGTTCTGTATCATATATCTTATCTAAAATAGACATATTTTCAGTAGCAGCAGCCTTTTTAGGACATTGCATATTTTCCATTCCTTCTATTTCATCATCTTCCTCTTTTTCTTCATTTTTAGTAAAATTATTCATAATATTGTCCATGTTTAGCATATTTTCTACTACATCACTTTGATAATATAGAATAACAATAGCACATACTAATAATCCTACTCTTTTATCTAAAATAGAATAATATACAATAATAATGACTGCAAATAATTTACCTAAAATAGTGTTTGAAAACTCAACAAATTCTTTACTATAAGACAATAGTAAGAACAATACAATTATTGGGATAAATTGACTTAAAATTTTATTCATTTATGTAATATCATATTATTTTTTTACACGTAAATTTGAATTTATATAACTAAAATAAAATCTATCTATTTTTTAAGTATAAAAAATAATATATGTCCTTAATAAATTCGGCATCACAATGGAATAGTACAGAAAAACCTAGAAAACGTGTCCCTTCTATGAGAAAAACAATTAAAAAAAAGAGAGATGAACATGATGATGATTTTGACCAAGAAAATTTACTTTCTTTTACTAACGAAATGACAACTATAGAAGATATGCAAAATGTATCTAATGAACGTAATTCAAGAGTAAACGATCTTTTGAATCAAATGTCAACCGCACGAGAGGATGAATCTAATAAAATGGTTGATTTTGCACCTTTACTTCCTCCAAAGGTTCAAACAAAAAAGGATTTTCAAACAACTGAATATTCTAAAGATTATAACCCAACCGTATCGACTTATTTAGAAGCTTCTAACAAATATAAAACAAAAAATGACGATTATGCTCCTGATGATTCTGTGGGAAAAGATTTAAGCGATTATTCACAAAGTTATGGAAAAACAAAAGTAACTCCATACTATGCTAATATGGGTATTATTGGGAATACTTCCGGTAATGGTGTAACTCCTGGCGTTGGCAATGATAAAATGATGGAAAGAATTAACTATATGGTGCATTTATTAGAAGCACAACAACACGAAAAAACTGATAATATTACAGAAGAATTCATTTTGTATACGTTTTTAGGAGTGTTTGTTATATTCATTGTAGATTCCTTTTCAAAAAGTGGAAAATACACTAGATAAAATGTTTATTTATTATATATAAATAAACATATGAAGAATAAAAGTATAAAATATAATAAAAAAAATAAAAAAAATAAAACATTAAAAGGTGGTGGACCTCGTATGTCTATGTCAAAAAAACCTACTGCAGAAGAGGTTACTTATGCAAAGGCAGAATTAGTTACCACCCCTGACATGAAAGCACTGGCTTTTTTATCTCCAAAAATGTTCAATGCTAAGGCCGAAATTGTAGGCAATTATTATCCTACTGCAGTTGCATATAAAAAACCACAAAAAAAAGGTGGTAGTAAAGATGGTGATAATCCTTTGAAATTACCTCCCCCACCAACACATATGCCTATTAGTTTACCCGAACGTCCCAATTATAATCGTGGGGCAGAATATATTACTATTAATAACAAGCCATTAAGTGAAGAAGTATTGGATGAGATGGAAAATATATTAAGATTTAAGATTCGACAATCATTTGAATTTCTTAAAGACCCTAATACAAAACCTGGTTCTGTTTCTAATAGACAACTAAATGTTATTCAAATGGCTATTAATAATGTAAATAATAAACGAAAACAAGAAGTAAAAAGCCTAGAAATGTCTATTTTAGCAAATGCTAAAAACGCAGACGAAATGATAAGTGCCAGAAAAACTGCTGCAAAAATGATTAGAGATAGAGATATGCAAAAAACTATTGCAAAATTACCTTCTGTTCCTACAACAACTATACCCAAACCTAAAAATTCATTAACACAAGACGAATTAGACGAACTTTTATTTGATGAATTTGATGATAAAAAAGGTGGAAAAAAGAAAAAGAAAAAAAGAACTTTAAAAAAACGAGGCGGCAATGAAGAAGATGAAATGACTTATGGTCATTATGTAAAATTTGAAAATATATATAATCATAGTTGTCCTATATGTGGGGATAATTTAAAAGAGGGTATTGTAAATTATGGAATTGTATATCAACTATCTTGTGGACATCAATTCCATAATAATTGTTTACTATCCTATTGTAAACATAAAACAAATGCATTAGATGATGGATATATATTATACAATGGTATTGAAAATGTGTGGAGAAGACCACGAGTTAAACATAGTTGTCCTCTGTGTAGAAAGAAGAATATTAGCGAAGATCACCAATGTATTACTTTTGATGCTCTTTATGATAAATACATGTGTGACGGAGCCCCGTACAGAAAAACAGAATATACTGGTATCCCTACAGAAGATATTAACCCACAGCCTTCCTGTTGCACTATATCCGGAGGAAAAATTAGTTCAAAATAAATAATCGCTGTTTTGATACAGGACTTCCTGGATATACAAAATTATAAAAATAATAAGCCGTTTTATTTGTAAATACAGGATTATGATTAGAATTCCAAAATTCCAATATAATTTGATTATGTCCAATATCCTCAAATAACATCATTGAATATGAACTTTCCTTTTTCAATATATGTCGAAGACTATGTAAAAATCCGTTGTAGAAAACAGTTGGCTGCAGACAATTCATTACACTTCCTATAAATTGTAATGTATTCCCCTCTAATTCTTCATAATACATTTTTGCATCCTTAAAAAAGTAAAATCCTAATACATGTTCTCTATTCCTCAAACAATAAATGTATAATAACTTTTGTTTTACCATTTGTTCAATGTTACCTATATCTGGAAATATTAATATATCATATAATTTTGTTTTCATACAATAATCATTATTTGTATATAAAAAATCAACGAGAACATCCATTTTGTTATTTTCCAATTCTACTACAAATGTATGTGGAGGAAGAGGTTGTATATTATAATTTCGTAGTTTAAATGTATGTGTATTATAAGATACAAACGGAATAACTCCTTCAAATAATTCAATTTCTTTTTTAATTAAACTGACACATATATTTGGATTGATTTTACGCTGTTTATGTTCATGAGTCTGTAAAAGTTCTCGAAATAGTTTTGTACGTTTCTTATTACGATCTACACATAGATTGTCAATAAAATAAATAGTCATCTCTTCATAATTATTATTTTTAGAATACGTATCTACATACCAAAATTTCAATGACCTTGATGAAATAGTTCCTATAGGAGTTTTCTGTACAACGATTTGAGAACCTGAAGAATCTATGACATTTTTATATTCGTTTTCAAAGTAAATTGATAATATAGATGGTTCTAATTGTCCACTAAACAAATTATCCAAATCATTTTTATTCAAGGTATACAAAATTCTATCTGTATTTAAATAAAAACATTGTATTAAGTTTGCACACTCTAATTTACTTGAATCTTTACAATCATTGTAATAATTTGTTTTAATGTTCTCAAAGTTGCAGAACTTGGTTGTAAATGGGTTATATTTGTTAATAATAAAGGGTTTATAACACAAGGTTCTCAAATAATCGTATGTATGATATACTGGTTGAGAACTCCAGAAAGGATATTTTAATTTAATATATGCGTAAAACATTAAAATTACAAACACGAGTAAAAATAAAATATATTGTATCATCTAATATATTTTATGAAAAATAAAATGCAATTATAACGGTCTTTCAAAATAATACAAATATTGGTTCTTGTCATTATTCACATCTTTCATATTTGTTTTTGCGTGATATATGAATCCATTTTTTTTGGCATATTCACATATAGTATCTAACGATTCCATATATAAATCTGTTTCATTTTGACGAATATGTTTTGTTTCTAAATCTTTAAAGGTTTCTTTAAAAGTAACGTGATCTGAATTATTAAAAAGTTCATAAGAACCAACATAATCATAATCTTCAAAAATACCGTGAGTATGTAACTTTTCATTGTTATTTTTAGTATGGGTTCTCGATGATATCGCATCTGTGTTTGGTATGATTCTTTCAAATCTATCTTTGTCTACTAAATGAACAACAAGATACCCACCTGGTTTCATCCAATGATAACAGTTTCTAAAAAATTGTTGTTTGTCTTCGAAATTATAAATAGTAAAGTAGGTACATAATACATGAGTGAAGGTATTTTTTTCAAATGACATGGGTTTCAAAACGTCATCATTGAGAACCTCGATATTTTTATGCATAGATTTCGCGTATTTACACATATTTTCTGATTTATCAATACCATATACATTATATCCTGCTTCTTGTAATGTAGCAACCGCATTACCAGTTCCACTTCCAACATCTAATATGTTACTATTTTCAATACATGGGTTTGTTGTTCTAATAATATGGGTAAGTTCTCTATCTACTCTTCTTTCGACTTCATGTAATACTAAATACAATTCGATATAAAAAAGGTCAAACGTGTCTTCATTTTGTTTAATAACATATTTATCTCTTTGTGTAAAATTTTCTCTGTTATTAATATTTATTTTAAAATGTTTGTGTAAGAGAATAATAGTCATTAATATTGCAAAAATAAGAAGCCACTTTGTCAATAATAAATTAGGATTTTTGGTTGTCAATAAATCATATAGCATTCTTAATATATATATTTTTTATATTATATATTCATCTACATTAATTATTTTATGTTTTAATTCATTATACAATTTAGGATTTGTATTTTCTATGTTATCTTTATTAATTATTTCCAAATCTTCGAGAATATTATTTTTAATATGAATATTTTTCTTTATTTCTGACATAATTTTATCGTTTGTCATTACTTCTTTAAACAATTTTCGTTCGGTTTCGTAAGAAATTGTTTTAGGTTCTCTTTTAATATGATACAATAACCATTTTTCATTTCCAAGATTATTAACAACTTTATTAATTAACAATTGGTTTTCATTTAACAATCTTTGAATAACGTAATCAGTTAAGATATGACTGACATTATGTTCTTTTTGATAATATTGCACGGAAAGTGCCAAATATAAATTACTAAAAATATCTGCCATATCTCCAGACAACATTTGTTCTCTTTTAATTGCTCCTCCCTTTAATGCAACAAAGTTAGTTAAAATTGCGAAATGTGTAATTTGGTTCTCTAAAGTGTATGTTCTACTAAATATAGATTTAATATACAGATCAAAGGAATATATTATCATATCATTAAAATGTTTTTTAAATGACTGTATATCATCGTTTAAAATAGATTCTAAAATTAAATGAATATAAGGATGACTTTTATTTAATCCTTGTCCAAATATAATAAGGCTTCTAGTTAATGTATTAGATCCTTCAACAGTAACACCAATAGGAGCACTTTTATAAAATTTTTCAAGAAAATTATTATATCCAACACATATACCAGAACCACCATGAATATCCATTGCATCATTTAAAACTATACGTCCTCTTTCTGTGCATTGTTGCTTCATAATAGCACTTATAACTGCTGGTGTTACATTATTATCTAAAATATCGTTTGTAAGATGAACGGAAGATTGGATAAGCCACGTATTATAAAGCATTCGATTGAATTTTTCTTGTATTGCTTCCATTTGATTTAATTTTAATTTAAATTGATCTCTAACTTTAATGTAATTGAATATGCCAAACGTAGCAACTTTGCTGCTTGCATTTGCTGTAGCAGGTAAACTAATTCCACGGCCTGCTGATAAACATTCCATCAACATCTTCCATCCATTTCCAGCATTCTCTTCTCCACCTATTATATTTTCAACAGGTATTGATAATTTACCTTTTAATGTTCCATTAGGAAATCCAGCATTTAATGGATTATGATACGTAAGCTGTTCTAGTCCACAAGTTCCTTTTTCTATAAGTGCTACTGTAATTCCTGATTTTCCTTTATCTAGTAATCCAGATTTATCATCTAATCGAAAAGCTACGCCAATTAAATTAGACACAGGAGCCAATGTAATATATCGTTTATTTATTTCTATTTCTATTATTTTTTTACCATCTTTAACTACAAGTTCTCCTTTATCGATGTTTCCAGTTGCATCAGATCCATTATTTGGTCCAGTTAAACCGAAACAAGGTATTAGTTCACCGCTGGCTAATTTTGGTAAATAATAGTCTTTTTGATATTTTGTTCCATAATTTGAGATAAGTTCTCCAGGTCCAAGCGAATTAGGAACCATTGCAACAACGCCCAGTGCAGGATCAACACTTGCTATTTTTGTTAAAATATTAGATAATTCATTAACAGATAGTTTAATTCCACCATATTTTTCATTAATTAAGAAACTAAAAAACTTGTTCTTTGCCAAATATTCTATCCAATAATTGTTATTATCATTTGGATAAACTACTGTATTATCAAACCCGTTTAACAAATTTGATAATATATCGTCTGGGAATTTATTACGGGTTATAGGTTTTTTTGGAAATCTAATATTATCTTGCAGAATTGACTTATCTAATGATGTATTAC
>MDSZ01249395.1_pt1 | contig 12591 bp, 7 predicted proteins | sample 811201 | NCBI WGS metagenome assembly MDSZ01 (sample SAMN05326647, study PRJNA326480) | marine metagenome | isolation source: seawater | place: Indian Ocean: North | collected 2010
AAAAATTAAAACTAGTTAAAGAAATAGATTCAAACAATATACTTTCGTTGATAACTTTATCAAATGCTGAAAGTCATAATTTTACTGCTGAATCACTTTTTAAAAATGCCTCCAAAACATGGGGAAATAATATTTATGATTATCAAATTAAATGGTTAAAGAATAAAGGCTTACCAGTTAAAAATATAGAAATTTATGACGCTAGCGGTTTATCAAGAAACAACAAAATTACAACAAAATTGATAGCCTTATTTCTTAATAAGATCAAATATAGTGGGAATTTTAATTCATATAAATCTACTTTATCAATATTAGGTATTAGAGGAACACTTGCCTCTAAAATGAAAAATACAAATCTAGCAGGTAAATTCATCGGTAAGACTGGAACTTTAGCTAACACTTTTTCTTTATCAGGATATTTATATAATGGACAGGAATCAATAACTTTAAGTATTATTCAAAATTCAGACAATCCAAATCCTAATATAACTTTTAAATTGTTATCTGAATTATATGAGACTAAAAACTGCTCTTACTAGGTCTTATAGATAATCTTTAGATCCTTTTCTACTATTGGTGGAACCATATGTTTTATTTCTCCTTTAAACTTCGCAACCTCCTTAACTAATGAACTACTAAGGAAACTAAAATTAGTATCAGTTGATAAAAATACTGTTTCTATATTTTTATTTAGTGATTTATTTGTATGAGCGATTTGTAATTCATACTCAAAATCACTTAATGCTCTTAAGCCTCTAAGTATTAGATCTGCATTAAGTTCTTTAGCACAATCAACAGTTAGACCACTATAAGAAATGACTTCAACAGTTGGAAGATGGTTGACAGAAATCTTTATCTGTTTAATTCTTTCGGATAAATTGAAAGTTGGTTGTTTATTAGTATTTTCTAAAACTGCTACTACAACATTGCCAAAGATCTTTTGTGATCGTTCAATCAAGTCTAAATGACCATTTGTCAATGGATCAAAAGTACCAGGATAAATAATTTTCATATAAAAAAACAGAATGTGGCTAAAATAAAGAAAACAATTTATTTAATTATGACACTTAATTTAGAAGCAAAAAAAATCTTATTAAGAAAAATACCTCATGGACTATTTATATGTGGTGTTAGAGATAATAATGATGGAGATGTTAATGGATTTACTGCAAGTTGGGTTACTCAAGGTTCATTCAATCCCCCTCTGATTGTTATGGCAGTAAGGGCAGAAGGATCTAGCCATCAGATCATAAAAGATACTAATAAATTCTCATTAAATATATTAAAAAGTGATCAGAAGGATTTGGCTGCTGTATTTTTCAAACCACAAAAAGCATTAGGTGGCAGATTCGAATCTGTAGAATTTAATTATGGTGAATTAGGATTACCAATACTAGTAGATAGTGTTGGAGGAGTTGAATGCTCTGTAATTGGAAATGTAGCCTATGGAGATCATACTGTCTTTGTTGGGGAGGTCAAAACAGCATACCTTAACAATGACGTAGATTCCCTTAATTTAAGCTCCACTGGATGGAATTATGGTGGTTAGTGATAATATGACTATTAATAATTTAGAAAGCCGCAATAAAATATCTTTTAAGTTTGAAAATAGATTATATAAGAATATTGATTTATTAAAGAAAAGACTAAACGAAATCCCCAGAGTATATGGATGCTATTTATTTAGAGATAATTATGGAAATTTATTGTACGTAGGGAAATCTAAGTCATTAAGAAATAGAGTAAGTAGTTATTTTAATAATTATTCAGAGTTGTCTCCAAGGCTAAGTCTAATGGTTAGACAAATAACAGAGATAGAGGTCATTATTACTGATAATGAGAATGAAGCCCTTAATCTCGAATCGAACCTGATAAAAACTAATCAACCATACTTTAATATTCTTTTAACAGATGATAAAAAATATCCATATTTATGTATTACATGGAGCGAAGATTATCCTCGTATATTTATAACTAGAAGGAGACGAAATAGAAATAATAAAGATAGATATTATGGTCCATATGTAGATGTTGGTCTTCTTAGAAAAACATTATTTATTATAAAAAAATTATTTCCACTGAGGCAAAGGCCAAGACCTATTTATAAAGATAGAACTTGTTTAAATTACTCAATTGGTAGATGTCCTGGCGTCTGTCAAGAGATTATATCTTCTGAAGAGTATAAAAAGACTATAAAGCAAATTTCAATGATTTTTCAAGGCAGAAATAATGATTTAATAGACATTCTTGAGGAAAAAATGACAAATTATTCGTCAATGATGCAATATGAAAAAGCTGCACTAATGAGAGATCAAATAAATGGAATTAAACAGCTTACAGAATCTCAAAAGATTTCTGTACCAGATTCTTCAATTAACAGAGATATATTCGGTATTACATCATTGAAAACTTTTTTTAGTATTCAAATATTTCAAATGAGAGCTGGAAAATTAGTTGGAAGAATAGGTTATAGCCATGAATCAAAAAATAATGATGAAAATGAAGTTTTATGCAAAGTTCTAGAGGAACACTATATGAATGTAGACAATGTGGAGATTCCAAAGGAAATTTTAGTTCAATTTGATTTGCAAAATCATGAAATAATCGAGGAATGGTTATCTGATTTAAAAAAAGGTAAAGTAAAAATAATAGTTCCCAAGAGAAATAAGAAGCACCAAATTGTTGAATTAGTAATTAAAAATGCAAAATTAGAATTAGATAGAATTGTTAGCGGTATTGAAGATAATGAGGCCTCACTTGAGGACTTAGCTCAAATTCTAGAATTATCTGAAATACCAAAAAGGATTGAGGGTTATGATATAAGTCATATTCAAGGCTCTGATGCTGTAGCTTCTCAAGTAGTCTTCATAGATGGCATACCATCAAAACAAAATTATAGAAAATATAAAATAAACGATTCAAATGTTTTTATTGGACATAGCGATGATTTTTTATCTATTGAGGAAGTTATTTATAGAAGATTCAAGAAATGGTCAAGATTTAAAAAAGAAGGCGGTAATCTTATAGACCTCAAAAAAAACATTACAAACTATTTTGATAATGAATTATATTCAGATTGGCCAGATCTAATAATGATAGATGGTGGGAAAGGTCAATTAAATGCGGCTATCAAATCTCTAAAAAAACTTGATTTAGAAGAAGAAGTCAATGTTTGCTCACTAGCCAAAAGGAACGAAGAAATTTATATTCCTGGAATAAAAAAGCCATTAAATACAGATAAGAATCAAAAAGGTGTCATTTTACTAAGGAAGATTCGTGATGAAGCACATAGATTTGCGTTAAGTTTTCACAGAAACAAAAGGTCAAATAGAATGAAAAGATCTCAGCTTACTGAAATACCTGGTGTTGGAGCAACGAGGATTAAAGATTTATTAAATCATTTTAAATCTGTTGAGGCAATTAGGTTGGCAAAATTAGAGGATCTTTTGCAAGTAAAAGGTTTGGGAGAAAATACAGCAAAAGAAATTTTTAAATACTTTCACGAAATATAATTGTATAAAACTTTAAAATAAACTTTTTATAATTATTAAATCAATTTATATTTAAATTAAATTAATTAAAGAAATAACTTGTCCTCTGAAACTTATTTATGGTTTAAATCACTTCATATTATAGGTGTAATTGTCTGGTTCTCTGGCTTATTTTATTTAGTAAGACTTTTCATTTATCATGAAGAATCAAAAAATTTAGAAGAAAAACTTAAAATGGCATTTGATGATCAATATTCATTAATGGAAAAAAGATTAGCAAATATAATAACTACACCAGGTATGGTTTTAGCGGTAACTATGGCTATTTGCATGATAATCATTCAACCACAATGGATTAATCAAACATGGTTGCAAATAAAAATCATATTCGTTATTTGTTTACTAATTTATCATTTTTTTTGTTATCGAATTATGAATGCAATCCAGAAAGGGACTTCAAAAATTTCTGGCCGACAGCTCAGATTAATTAATGAATTGCCAACACTTCTTTTATTTATTATTGTTCTATTGGCTATTTTTAAAAATAATTTTCCTACTAGCTCGGCTACATGGAGTGTTGTAGGATTGATTATTTTTATGCTTATATCTATTCAACTTTACTCCAAAATCAGAAAAAGAAATGAAGATAAATTAAGGAATGGATAGAAATAAATTACTTAATGTAATTTCTAAAATTAATAGAGATTCATGCCCAGCAAAAATTAATTTTCATTGTCATACTAATTTTAGTGATGGGAGTATGCATCCTGATGAATTACTAAATAAGGCTTACAAATCAAACTTAAAATACCTAGCAATAACAGATCATCACTCAGTCTCAGCCCATAAACATATTCTGAAAAATAGACTCTTAGATAATTATCCAAAAGATTCAATAGAGTTAGTATCTGGGATAGAAATTAGTTCCGTATTAAATGGTTGTCTTGTTCATTTAATAGGTCTTGGTATAAACATAGATTCTAAATCTTTAATACCTTATATACAGGGAGAGGCCGCTGTAGGGAATAATTTAAAAGCAAAGACCGTATCTTTAGCTATTAAGGACGCTGGTGGCGTTTCTATATTAGCTCATCCTGCGAGATACAGAATTAACTATCAAACTCTTATCCAAAATGCTAAGGAGGAAGGTATTGATGGTGTTGAAGTCTGGTATGACTATGAATTAAAAGAAAAATGGGAAGCTAGTGAATTTATCTGTGAAAGTATAGATAAGTTAGTTGATAAATATCAAATGTTGAAATCTTGTGGAACAGATACACATGGATACTCTCTGAAAGGAAGGTAATTTAGAAATTTTTATTTTCAATCTGAGATTCTGCTCTAATTAAAATATTCATCAAGTTTTCTTTATTTTTATCAGAAATATTAGTCCACATTTCTCTATTAATAATTTCTAGAAAACGTTCAGATATATCTCTTAAAGCCCAGGGATTATTATTTTCAAAAAATTCAATTAATTGCTTATCACAGAGCCAAGTAGTGTATATAGATTCATAATTCCAATTAGATACCAAGCTAGTTGTAGCATCGTATGCGTATAAATAATCTAAAGTAGCTGAAAATTCAAAAGCACCCTTATAGCCATTCTTCTTCATACCTTCTATCCATTTTGGATTTAGAACTCTAGATATTACAACTTTATCAATTTCATCCTTTAGTTTTTTAACTTTAGGTTTTGAATATTTAGAAAAATCTCCATTATATATTTTAGGATATTCTCCACTGATACTCTTAATGGCAGCGGATATACCTCCTTGAAATTGATAATAATCATCTGAGTCAAGAATGTCATGCTCCTTATTATCTTGATTGTGAATAACTACCTGTATGTCCTTCAAAATAGAATTAAACTCATTCTTAGACAAAAGACCTTCATTATTAATATCATATGACCAAGAACTCCATGCTAAATAAGCATTAGCTAAGTCATGAATATCCTTCCAATTTGAATTAGATATTAATTCTTGAAGTCCTGCTCCATAAGAACCTGGAGCAGAACCAAATATCCTGTAAATATTTTGAGCATTCCTCCTATATTCCGCTAGAGAATTGTATTCTGATTCTTCATTTAAATTTGCTACTAAATCTATAGCTTTAGCAACTAAATTAATAAGTTGGGGGAATGAATCTCTAAACATTCCAGATATTCTTAAGGTTACGTCTACTCTTGGCCTTAAAAGAATCTTAACTGGTATAACTTCTAAATCAACAACCCTTCTAGAAACACCATCCCATATTGGTTTAACACCCATCAAAGATAAAACCTGGCAAATATCTTCTCCGCCATTTCTCATGGTAGATGTAGCCCAAATAGAAACTGCAATTTTTTTAAGATCTTCACCATTCTCCTGTTTATATAATTCAAGAAGATTATTTGCTGAAAGATCTCCCATATACCATGCTGCTTCTGTTGGTAATCCTCTTGAATCAATAGAAAAGAAATTTTTACCTGTAGGCAATACCTCTGTTTTACCTCTAGTTGGAGCTCCTGACGGACCACTTTTAATATACTCACCTTTAAGTGAATTAATGAAGGATAATTTCTCTTGCGATGGTGACATTAAGAGAGGATTAACAATCTCATTTTTTATCTTTTTGAAATAGTTACTATGAAAAGAATCAACTAAGATTTTGCTAAGAACCTTTCTATTTTTTTTTACTTCTAGCTCTTCAATTATTTTCTGATCTCTAAAATAGAAATAATAAATTAAATACTTAGCTTGTTCCTCTAAAAAATCCAAAGCTTGCCTAAAATTAAATATTTTTTTAGTTGAATAAGAATTCAATATCTCTAGATCTTTATTTGAGATAGTTGAATTAAAATCATTTGTCCATGGCTCAATTTCTAACATAAGGGTATTGGAAATAAATTGTGTTATGCCAAACCTGGAGGAAGATGGAACTCTAGAAATTGATAATATTAAATTTACTAGATTAAGACTATTAGGTTTACAGCCAAATGTATGTAATCCAATTCTTATTTGTGATTCCTTAATCTCACAGAGATAAGCGTCTATATTTTCTATTAAATTTGGACTATCAATATCGAACTTACCAGTAAACTCTTTATCCACGAGTTTCTTAATTGAACGTTTTATAATTTCAATTCGATTTGAATTTAATAATCTTGCCTCAAAATATTCATCAATTAGGTTTTCAAGATTTGCAAGGTAACCATAAAGTTCAGATCTATCAAGAGGTGGTGTCAAATGATCAATAATTGTTGCATGAAGCCTTCTCTTTGATTGAGAACCTTCTCCAGGATCATTCACTATAAAAGGATATAAATTTGGTATTGGTGGACAAATAACATTAGGGAAGCAAGCATTACTTAAACCAACAGATTTACCAGGAAGCCATTCAACTGTGCCATGTTTACCAATATGACAAATAGCATTAGATTTAAACTTTTTATATAACCAATGATATTGAGCTAGATATCTATGAGGAGGAGGAAGATCAGGTGAGTGTATATCTTTTATAGAATCTGAATCATAACCTCTTTGAGGTTGTATCAACAAACAAATATTTCCAAATTGCAAGCCATTAATGGCAAAACCTGAATTTTCCAAATCTATAGCGTCCTGAGGTTGACCCCAACGTGAAATAATTTTTTGCCTTGCTCCTTCATTTAGCGTTAACCAAAACTTAATGTAATCTTCTATAGATAAATAATCTAATGGTTTATTGCTTTGTGATTCTGGATCGTTAGTTCTAGATTTAATAATCTTGGACATTAATTCTTTTGAGTTACTTGGAAGTTGCGTATCACCTATTTCATAACCTTCATACTGTAACCATTTTAAAATTTGGATAATTGAATTTGGAGTGTTCAGTCCAACACCATTTCCAATACGACCATTTTTAACTGGATAATTTGAGATTACTAAGGATATTTTTTTTTCGTTATTACTTAAACTTTGTAAGGTTATATAGTTTTTAACAAAGTTAATTACCCAATCTATGCCACTCTCATCAATTCTATAGTTGGTAATTTCGGTACAAAGATCCTCATTAATTGCTAATACCTCTTTGAAAGAACATGGCCTACTTATTATTCGTCCATCAAATTCAGGTATAATTATTTGCATTAGTAGATCTATTGAATTCATTCCTATGGAGGATTCAAGCCATTCATTTTTAGACTTGCTTGAATTTAAGATTTGAATAACAGGAATATTTAACTCAGAAAAAATATTTTCAAACTTAACTATATTTTTATCATCAACGTCTAATCCTGAATCAAATGAAGTTGTGGTAATAATTATTTTTATTTTTTCTTTTTTGAATAACTTGATCAAATCTTTTTGTATTTGATAATTCTTCAAAGTAGAAACAAAAACTGTCTTAGGTGAAAGGCCGTTATCTTTCAACTTTTCTCGTAAGCTATCTGTTAGAGCAACTTCATTAGCCAGAAATAATGATTTATAGGAGATAATGGCAACATTGGGTAAATTAGCTTTATCCCATTGATATAAATATGGATCCGGATAATTTTTTTGTTCAAGATATCTTTTAGGGATATCATTCCCATTACTAAAGAGATGATTTAGGCATTTTAGAAATCTTGAATAATTCTCTATACCTCCAGCTCTTAATAATTGAGAAAGCTTGATTGATATATTAATGTCAATAGAGCTTATCTCATTAAGAGAAATATCTTCAATTTCAGTACCTGAAAGTACTAGAAGTTTATTATTTTGATTATTATTTTTCCATTTAATTAACTCATCAATCCCATAACTCCATGTTCCTTTATCTCCAAATAAACGTAAAATTACAAATTTAGATCTATAAATTGTTTTATTGATATAGTTATCAATTTGAGCTGGTGTATTTAAATTAGATATGTGTATAGCTCTCATATTTTTATTTAATGACCCAAATTCCTCATTATTAAAAAGTTCAGATAGTAGTTTAATATCGGCTTTTACACTAGTGATGAAAATGAAATCTGCTTTAGGCTGTGTTATGAAATCATTATCATTATTTTCATTTCCCGCAATATTTAATATCCTATGCATTTATATATATGAATTAGGTTTACAATAGTTGAGTAAGTTATATAAATTTTAACTCATTTTTTAATATAAAAATGCATAAGTTTCTCCCATATGCTTGGTTTGATGGAGATTTAGTTCCATTCAAAGATGCCAAAATATCCATAGCAACCCATGCTCTTCATTATGGAACAGCTGCTTTTGGCGGTATGAGAGCTATTCCAAATCCTACAAATACAAATCAATTTTTATTATTCCGAACAGAGAGGCATATAAAAAGACTTACCCAAAGTGCTAAATTGCTTTTAACTGAAATAAATGAAGATTATATATATAAAGCTTTAAAAGAAACAATAATTAAAAATAAGCCAACACAACCTATTTACATAAGACCATTCGTTTATACAAGTGATTTAGGTATTGCTCCAAGATTGCATAATATTGAGACAAGTTTCTTTATTTATTGTATTGAACTTGGAGACTATCTATCTCCCGATGGAGTTTCTTGTAGAATGAGTAGCTGGACAAGACAAGAAGATAGATCACTTCCATTAAGAGGGAAAATAAGTGGAGCCTACATAACAAGTTCTCTAGCAAAAACGGAAGCTAGTTTATCAGGCTTTGATGAAGCTCTATTATTAAATTCAAATGGGAAGGTTAGTGAAGCTAGTGGTATGAATTTATTTATTGTAAGGAATGGTGATCTAATAACTCCTGGGGTGGATCAGGATATACTTGAAGGTATAACAAGAGCTAGTGTAATTGAGTTAGCCAAAAAATATGGAATAAATGTAATTGAAAGGCCTGTAGACAAAACTGAATTGTTTATAGCTGATGAAGTTTTCCTTACTGGTACCGCTGCAAAAATAACACCTGTAAAACAAATTGAATCTACAAAACTTAGTGAAGATCGACCAATGATGAATCAATTAAGAACAAAACTTATTGAGATAACAGAAGGTCGATCAAAAGATTATGATAATTGGATTACAAGAATAAATTTAAATTAACAAATCTTTTTAATGTCATTCTTCAGGAATTACTTGAATAGGAAAGATAAGCCCATAATAATTTTTGATGGTGGGACAGGAACTTCCTTCCAAAATATGAATTTAAACGCTATTGACTTTGGTGGCGAAGATCTTGAAGGTTGCAATGAAAATTTAGTATTAACATTACCTACAGCCGTAAAAGAAGTGCACAATTCTTTCCTTGAGGCAGGTTGTGATGTCATAGAAACAAATACATTTGGGGCTTCATCTATTGTTTTGGATGAATATCAAATAGCAGATAAAGCTTATGAAATTAATAAAAAAGCTGCCTTAATTGCTAAAGAGTGTGCTAATAATTATTCAACTAAAGATAGGCCAAAATTTGTTGCTGGATCAATTGGTCCAACAACAAAGTTACCAACATTAGGTCATATTGATTTTGATTTTCTTAAAAACTCCTATAAAGATCAAATAAAAGGCTTAGTTGATGGAGGGGTTGATTTATTATTATTTGAAACATGCCAAGATGTTCTTCAAATAAAATCTGCCCTTAGGGCAGCAAACGAAGTAATGAAAGCTTATGCAGTAGATATACCATTAATGGTTTCCATTACTATGGAAACAACAGGTACTATGCTTGTAGGCTCTGATATTGCCTCTGCATTAACAATACTTGAACCTTTTAATATTGATATCCTTGGACTGAATTGTGCTACAGGTCCAGTACAGATGAAAGAGCACATAAAATATTTATCTGAATATTCACCTTTTGTTATTAGTTGTATACCTAATGCAGGATTGCCAGAGAATGTGGGTGGTGTAGCTCATTACAAATTGACACCTACAGAATTAAAAATTCAATTATTAAACTTCATCAATGATTTTAATGTACAAATAATTGGAGGTTGTTGCGGAACCACTCCAGAGCATATAAGGTACTTGTCAACTATTCTCGAGGAAGTTAAAAAGGATTCAAACAAAGAAATCATTAAACAAACTAATAAATTTATTCCGTCATCTGCATCTATATATAATTCTGTACCTTACAAACAGGATAATTCTATTTTGATTATTGGCGAAAGATTAAATGCTAGTGGATCAAAAAAAGTTAGAGACCTGCTAAATAAAGATGATTGGGATGGCTTAGTTTCAATAGCGAAACAGCAACAGAAAGAGAATGCTCATGTACTTGATGTAAATGTTGATTATGTAGGAAGAAATGGTGTAAAAGACATGAGAGAAATCACTTCGAGATTAGTTACCAATATTAATCTACCTTTAATGATAGATTCCACTGAACCAGAAAAGATGGAAAGTGGCTTAAAAATAGCTGGAGGGAAATGTATCATAAATTCCACTAACTTTGAAGATGGAGAAGAGCGTTTTAATTCTGTATTAAATCTCGCTTTAAATTATGGTTCAGGTATTGTTATTGGAACAATAGATGAAGAAGGTATGGCAAGGGATAAAGAAAAGAAATATTCAATAGCAATGAGATCGATAAAGATAACAAGAGAGTCTGGTTTACCAGATCATGAAGTCTTTTTTGATCCATTGGCATTGCCAATTTCAACGGGAATTGAGGAGGATAGACTAAACGCTAAAGAAACTATAAATGCCATAAAAAAGATAAGATCTAGCATAAAAGATTGTCATATTTTACTTGGTATATCTAATATCAGCTTTGGTTTATCGCCTCTAGCCAGAATAAATCTAAATTCGATTTTTCTTGATGAGTGTATAAAAGCTGGACTTGATTCCGCAATTATTGCCCCCAACAAGATTCTACCCCTATCTAAAATTGATGAAGATACAAAAAAGTTATGTATTGACTTAATTTATGATAAAAGGACTTTTAATAAAAAAATATGTACGTACGATCCTCTTGTTGAATTAACAAAGACTTTTCAAGACTTAACACTTAAAGATATTAAAAATAGTGGTAATGACTATGATAAGTTGTCACTAGAAGAAAAATTAAAAACACATATTATAGATGGCGAAAAAGATGGTCTTGAAGATTTATTAAATAATGCCTTAGAGAAATATAAGCCCCTAGAGGTAATAAATACATTTTTATTGGATGGCATGAAGGTTGTAGGAGAATTGTTTGGCTCAGGTCAAATGCAATTGCCATTTGTTCTTCAATCAGCTGAAACAATGAAATATGCGGTTTCAATATTAGAACCTTTCATGGAATCACTTGATAGTACAATTTCAAAAGGAAAGTTTTTAATAGCAACTGTCAAAGGAGACGTCCATGATATTGGTAAAAATCTAGTTGACATAATTCTTACTAATAATGGATACGAAGTTATTAACCTTGGAATTAAACAAGATGTATCAGCAATCATTGAAGCACAGAATTTTCATAAGGCAGATTGTATAGCTATGAGTGGATTACTAGTTAAATCAACAGCTTTTATGAAAGATAATCTAGATGCTTTTAATGAGGCAGGCATTAAAGTACCTGTTATTTTGGGAGGTGCAGCTTTAACTCCTAAGTTTGTTAACGAAGATTGTAGCAGGATCTATAAAGGTAAAATTCTATACGGAAAGGATGCTTTTACTGATCTTAAATTTATGGATGAGTATATGAAGAACAAAAGAGTTGGGAATTGGTCTAATGAGACTGGTTTTTTAGATCCTAGTAATGTACCAATACAATTAGCACAACCGCACTCAGTAAAATCTGATGTAGCGAATACACAAAAACATTTAAAATCAGCAAAAATAAAAAGCAATCAAAATAATAATAGATCCAACTTTGTTAAAGAGGAACTCCCAATAACTGCTCCTTTCGTAGGATCAAAAATATTGGATTGTAGTGATATATCAATTAGTGATTTGCTGTTTTTTTTAGATAAGAAAGCTTTATTTAGTGGTCAATGGCAAATAAAGAGAAATAAGAATCAAACAAAAGAAGAATATAATGAATATCTAGAAGATTATGCTGAAAATTTGTTAGAGAAATGGATTACCATAATTATCGAAAACGAATTAATATCACCAAAAGCTATATATGGATACTTTAATTGTGGTAGATCAGGGAATAATATATTTCTTTATGACAAAAACATTCCGGAT
>MDSZ01122831.1_pt1 | contig 12587 bp, 16 predicted proteins | sample 811201 | NCBI WGS metagenome assembly MDSZ01 (sample SAMN05326647, study PRJNA326480) | marine metagenome | isolation source: seawater | place: Indian Ocean: North | collected 2010
AAAAAGGCCTTGGTACGTCAATCAATGATAAAGTAATTTATGTTAAATTAAGAAATGCAATCTATAACTGGAACCCTTCTGTATCCGAAGCAATTTCAATTAGCGTAGATAATAGTGCAATTTTAGTTACAGGCAATTTAAAAAATATTGATGATAAAGTAAAATTAACAAAAGTAATTTGGGAAGTTAATGGTGTAAGAGAAGTTAATAACAAAGTTCAAATTTCTGAAACAAAAAACCTTAAAAATATAGCGAAAGATCTTGCATCTTTAGGTGAAATTAAGGCTAGATTAATGGCATCAAAAAAACTTAATAGTCTAAATTTTTCAATAGATGTTGTTAATAACATCGCTTATATAAGCGGAATAGCATCAAGCGAAGAAGAAATAGCTATTGTCACTCAAATAGCACAAGAAGCTAGATTTATTGAAGAGGTCCAAAATTTTGTAAAAGTAAATAACGATAAAAGATGAAACAAAAGCTTAAGATAGCACTTCAAATGGACCCTTTTGAAAAACTTAACTTAAAAGGAGATACAACTTTTATACTTGGTCTTGAAGCAATAAAAAGAGGTTTTGAAGTTTTTTTTTATTCACCCAACGATTTAATTTATAAAAATAATTATATTTATGCAAACACCAGAAGGTTAGATCTTAATTTAAAAAATGGAAAAGAAACATTTTATTATGGTATAGAAAAAGTTCTGAAGTTATCATCATTCGATGTTATTTTAATGAGACAAGATCCACCATTTGATATGTCATATATAACAGCAACACATCTACTAGAAAAAATTTCTTCTCAAACACTAGTATTAAATAATCCATTTCATGTACGAAATGCACCTGAGAAAATTTTTGTCACAGAGTTTTCTAAATATATGCCAGAAACCCTGATTACAAGACATATTGATGAAATTATAAAATTTAAGAAAAAAAATAAAAATATTATTATTAAACCTCTTTATGGGAACGGTGGGGAAGGTGTATTTTTTGTTAAAGATAATGATTCAAATTTTAACGTAATATTAGAAAACTTTTTAAGCTCAAACAAAGAGCAATTCATTATACAAAATTATATCCCTCAAGTAAAAAAAGGTGACAAAAGAATTATACTTATAGATGGAGAAGTGGTGGGAGCAATTAATAGAGTGCCGGCAAAAAATGAAAATCGTTCAAATATGCATGTAGGAGGAAAACCAATTAAAACTTCATTAAATAAAAATGACAAGTTAATATGCAAAGCAATATCTCCTCATTTAAAGGCTAAAGGATTATTTTTTGTTGGAATAGATGTCATAGGGAAATATTTGACTGAAATTAATGTTACTTCACCTACAGGAATAAGAGAAATAAATCGATTAAATGGTACTAAAATAGAAAAAATTTTTTGGGATAAAGTTTCAATAAAATTGAAAATTTAAAATTAACAACTTTTACATTTTTCCTAAATTTTTACCTGCTAATAAATGAAAATGTAAATGTGGTACTTCTTGATTAGCATTCTCCCCTGCATTAGAAATCAATCTATAGCCTGCATCTTTAAGGTTATTTATTTTAACCAAACGATTGATTAACATAAAAAAATCATTAATTTCTTCTTTCGATGCTTTACTTAAAAAGTCGTCATATTTGATATATTTACCTTTGGGTATAATTAGAATATGTATTGGTGCCTGTGGGGCTATATCATTAAAAGCAATCGCGTGTTCACTTTCAATAATAACTTCAGTTGATATCCTTTTATTAATTATTTTAGCAAATATATTATCATCATCATAGGCCATTAATTTACCCTACTCTTTTTTTCATCGAAACCCGAAATTCCTTTACGTTTTTGAAATTCCTTCCAAATATCAAGTGGCTCAACATCTGCAGATATCCACAATACACTTAAATGATATAATAAATCTGCTGATTCTTTTATGACATTTTTCTTATTGTTATTTAAATATTCTATTATTAGCTCAATTGATTCTTCACCTATTTTTTTTGCTAAAAAATTTTTTTCTGCTAGAAGAGCAGATGTATATGATTTTTTTTTATCAATTGTTTTTTTCTTTGATAAATCATTAAATAATTTTTCTAAATTATAATTAACCAAATTCTTACCATGTTTTTCTTACAGGAATGTTATAATTTAACATTTCTTTTTTTACATTTTCAATAGAATAAACGCCAAAATGAAAAATTGATGCAGCTAAGACTGCAGAAGCTTTTCCTGCTTTCAGTACATTTACCATATCAATTGGTTTACCTGCACCACCTGAAGCAATTACAGGGATACTAACCTCGGACGAAATTTTACTCGTTAATTCAATGTCATAACCAAGTTTTGTTCCATCTGCATTCATGGAAGTTAACAAAATTTCACCAGCTCCATTTTTTTCACCCTCAATAGCCCATTCTAAAGCATCAATATCTGTTTTTTTTTTCCCACCATGGGTTGAAACGTTATATCCAGATTTAAGATTATCATGGTCCTTATAAGCGTCAATAGCCAAAACAATGCATTGACAACCAAAACTATCTGAAGCCTCATTAATTAAATTAGGTTTAAACACTGCAGCAGAATTGATAGAAACTTTATCAGCCCCAGATTTTAATAAATTGTTAATATCTGAATTTTCTTTTATTCCTCCGCCAACTGTTAAAGGTATAAAACAACTTTCAGAAACCTTACTTACAATATTAAAAAGTGTTTTTCTTCCTTCATTAGTTGCAGATATATCTAAAAAACAAATTTCATCTGCTCCAAGATCGTTATATAGTTTGGCTTGCTCAACTGGGTCACCAGCATCAATAAGATCTAAGAAATTTATGCCTTTAACTGTTCTTCCATTATGGACATCTAGACATGGTATTACTCGTTTGGATAACATTTTTAATTACCTGAAAACATTATCAATTTTTTCAAATCGAGCTTATTTTCATAAATTGCTTTACCAATAATCACGCCAGAAATTCCTATGTCTCTTTGATTATATAAAACCTTTACATCATTTATATTTGAAATTCCTCCCGAAGCTATGATCTGAATATCTATTGATTTTGCAAATTTTCTAGTTTGTAATATATTTACACCTTCTAAAGTACCATCTTTAGAAATATCTGTATATATAACTTTATCGAAATATTTTTCATTTACTTGATTAACATACTGGATTGGATCAACTTCTAATAATTTGGTCCATCCATTTACAGCTATTTTTTTATTTTTAATATCTAATCCTAAGGCTAGTTTTTTATTAAAATAATTACTTAGATTATTTATTAAATCTAAATTTTTAAAAGCAAAGGTTCCTAAAACTATTCTTGAAACGCCAAAATCAATCCAATACCTAATATCATTTACAGATCTAATGCCACCACCTAATTGTATCATAATTTTATTTTTAAATGTCTTGAGAATTTTTAAAATGACTTCCTTATTATCAGATTTTCCAAAAGCTGCGTTTAAATCAACTATATGAACCCATTTAAAACCATTATCTAAAAAAAATTGAACTTGCTTAATAGGATCAATTTCATAGATAGTCATGTTGTTTTCCTTCCCATGAACTAACCTTACACAATTTCCATCTTTTAAGTCCACAGCTGGGTATATTTGAAAACTAGCCATTTTAAATTAAATCTTTATAAAAATAGTAACCAGAGTAATATTTATCACCAATCAATACAGACTTTGGATTTTCTCCACTTCTTTTGTATCCTGCTTGATTATAAATCTGAATGGCTCTTTTTTGAGTTTCTCTGACTTCCAAAGTGATTACAGTAAATTTATTGTTTTTTGCTTGTTGTTCTGCTTCTTTTATTAACATTTTGGCCAATCCATAACCTCTTGCCCAGGAAGCTATAAAAAAAGTGGTTAAGTTACATAAATGGGATTGAGCTTCGTTACTTCGTGCAGGTTTAATAAGTTGTATTGAACCGCATATAACATCGTCAATTTTTCCAACTATCAGTAATCTTTCAGGCACTAACAAGACACCTTTCCAATAATCAACCAGTTTTTTTCTTTGAGGGAGATTTATCCATCCAAATCCTCCATCTACCAAAATAGCGTCTTCCGTGGCATCACATAACTCTTCAATATCTGCATTTTTAAAAGTTGAGATAAGCTTTGCTTCTATTTTAGGTTTTGGTAGTTTTAATTTAAAATCTTTCATTCACTTAATTCTAACCAATTATGTAAAATCTTTAATCCTGATTTCCCGCTTTTTTCAGGATGAAATTGAAATCCAAAAATATTTTCCTTATTGACTATAGCAGGAATGTCAATTCCATATTTAGTATTGCAAATAATATTATCATTGTGTTTTATATCAAAAAAATATGAATGTACAAAATAAAACTGATCATCAACAGAAATGTTGTCAAATAAACTGTTATTTTCATAGATACTTAAATTATTCCAACCCATATGCGGTATTTTTAAGTTTTGGGAGGTAGGAATAAAGTTTTTTAACGGCTTTACATCTCCGTTTATCCAAGATAATCCTTTTGTTTTTTTATTCTCATAACCATAATCTGCTAATATTTGCATGCCCACACATATACCTAAAAATAATTTTTTTTTTTCGATAACTTGATACTTTAGAGTTTCTACAAAATCATTTAATTTTTCTATTCTATTCATGCAACGATCAAATGAACCAACTCCAGGTAAAATAATTTTATCAGCTTTTTTGAGATCTAATAAATTGTTGCTTACTTTTACTTCAGAAAAACTATTAAAACTTTGTGAAATATTTTTGACAGAATTATATACAGATTTTATGTTACCAGAGCCATAATCTATAATAAGAATAAACATTAAATATTTTAAATAACTCCCTTAGTAGAAGGAATAATATCACTATTTTTTTTCATTATAGTAAAACTATTTCTTAAACATATCGCCAAAACTTTGAAACAAGATTCTATTATATGATGGGCATTACTGCCATAATTATTTTCAATATGAATAGTCATTTTTGATGATTGAGCAAAAGCACGAAAAAATTCTTGAAATATTTCGGAATCAACATCACCAATTTTTTCATTTGGCAAAATTACTTTCCATTCTAACCAAGGTCTCCCAGAAACGTCTAAAGAACAACTAGTTAAAGTTTCATCCATTGGTAATGACAATGAAGCAAAACGATTGATTCCAGCTTTATTCATTAATGCTTTATTTATAGCTTCTCCAATACACCAACCTAAATCTTCAATAGTGTGATGCGCGTCAATTTCTATGTCACCTGAACATTTCACTTCTAAGTCAATAAAACCATGTTTAGAAATTTGTTCAAGCATATGATTCATAAAAGGAATTGGTGTAATAATTTTATGTACGCCTTTTCCGTCTATATTGACTTTGCAATATATTTCAGTTTCAGATGTCTTTCTAGAGTTTTCAGATATTCTTTCTTTTTTCATTTTTAATGACAATATTTATTTATATTTTTTAATTTTACAAATAAAGCACCTTCTCCCCCCTTATTGTTTGGCATATGTGTAAAGCCAACAATAAATTTTGATATTTCCTGACTTTTTAACCATGAAGGTGTTTTCAATTTTAATTTACCCTGATTATTTAATCCTTTTCCTGTAATAATGATAATGTTTTTAAAGTTATTTAAATAACTTTTTTTTATAAAAGTTTTAATAACTTTAAATGCTTGGTCTTCTGTTTTTCCATGTAAATCTATTATGGCATCAAAAATTAACTTTTTACTTTTGATCTGTTGTTTTGTTTTAATGTCTAATTCAAAACTAACATTTTGTCTTAAAATTTTTGGAGTTACTCTAGTTGTGGTAATATATGTTGGTTTTTTTTTTTCACCCCTTTTAATGGAGTTTAAATTTGAAATATAAAAATTCCATACTTTTTTATCTTTGTCAGAAATTCTATGCATTACTAGTTTCTACTAGTTTCCAATTTAAATCTTTTGACTGTATTTCTTTTTCAAACACCCATAAATCTTTAACTAAGATACTATTATCTTGATCACCATCAATAATTTTACCTTTTTTATCTTTAAGTACTTTGATTTGTTCAGTCTCAAAAAGTACTGATACTCTTAAAAAATTCTTTATCTCTTTTACATCATTTATTTGAATAGAATTAATTTTTATAATATCTATCTTTAAGTGTTCCTTTTCTTTAATACGTTCATCAATAACAATTTGAAAATTTTTAACTAACTTATCATCAATAAAATTTTTAACATCATTAAGATTACCTTTTACAAAGGAATCTATAACCATTTCGAAAAAGTTTTGAGCACCATTTAAAAATTCTTTTTCGTTAAACATAGGATGACTCATTAATATTGTATCTTTGTCATTTTTTTTATCTTTAGACGTTAATATTTTATTTCCTAGTTTGACAACATTAGAGAAGTCTTTTTTTTCTGTGTCACTTTTATTATTGCTTTCACTACTTTCAGAGTTTTGACCTAAAATACTTTTTAGCCTATATACTAAAAATATTGCAATTATTGCAAAAATAATTATGTCTATAAATGGAAGAGAAAATTGCATAATAAATACCTGAAGCGATTTTAAATTAATTATTGAAATTTATCAATGTATATATGTATATTCATAAAATGTTCAATTGTTTTGATGAAATAAAATTATGACTGTCAAAGAAATAACTCTACTAGGACAATACATTAAGGATTTATCTTTTGAAAATCCCATGGCACCTAACTTACCTTCACCAGATATAAATCCAAAAATAAATTTAGACGTTAATACAACCTATTTAGATTTTAAAAATGATAAACATGAAGTTAATCTCAAAATCAAAAGTACTGCTACTATTGAAGATAATACTTTATTCATTTTAGAGATTCAATATGCTGGACTAATAAAAAGTGAATTAAAAAACGAAGAAGATAAAAAAAATTTAATTATTACTGGTAGTTACTTACTTTTTCCATATGCGCGAAGCATTATAAGTAATATTACTATGGAAGGAGGTTTTAAACCTTTTGTTATACAACCTATTAAATTTGAAAATATGTTCAAAAATTAATTGTCAAATTTTTTTCCACAATGAATTTTTCATACCATTTATGAAATTTTCGTGTTGAATTCTGTCAATATCAGAAATTTGCATTAATTCTTTTCTAGGTGTTAAAAATTTATCTCTATAATTCATATTTTCTTGAATATCATAGGACATCTTTGACTTATTATTAATAAAATTTAACATTCCTTGCTTACCAGTCGTTAATCTTAAATATACTTTAGACAACAAGGTAGCATCTAACAAAGCGCCATGATAATCTTGTCTAGTATTTATCACGTTGAGTTTCCTACACAAAGCATCTAAGTTTACAGTTTGTCCAGGAAACTCATTTTTAGCTAATTTAATTGTATCAATGACAGAATTTTCTATTTTTTTAAATCCACAGTTTTGCATTTCTTTATTGATAAAACCTATGTCAAAATCAGCATTATGAATTATTAGGGTGTCATCTTTAACAAAGTCTAGAAATTTTTGAACTATATTGTTAAATACTGGTTTGTCCAGTAAAAATTGGTTAGATATTCCGTGAATCCTTTGTGCTGATATACTTATATCTATTTCTGGATTTATGTACTCATGAAAGTAGTTTTGTGTTAAAACATTGTCTCTTAACTCAACTACACCTATTTCAATTATCCTATCTTTTTCTAAATCTAAACCTGTTGTTTCAGTATCTAGAATTAACTTTCTTTTTTGTTCCATATTTTATTTATACCTATATATATACTGAATAATAAAAAAGTAATGTTAATAAATATTAAAAATTTAGATTTACCTGTGTCAATTATTTTTGGTTTAAATTTCTTTTTTTCGTGAAAGCTAAGTTGAGATTTTACTATATTTTCAAAAAGTGAATTTGAAATTTTATCTCTTTTTATCACTCTTTTTTTTTGCAGTTTTTTATTACAATTAGTTAGTATTATTAAATCATATTGTGTTTCTGATTTTGTTTCATAAATTAATGGTATGTCATAAACTAATATTCTTTTTTTTAAATTTGTCTTTGTAAACTTATTCTTTTCTATCTCTAAATAAGGGTATAATAATTTTTCTAGTTTCTTTTTTTCTTTTTTATTTGAAAATATAATTACTTTAAGTTTGGATTTATTAATTTCATTTTTTTCTGAGATTTGAGGCCAAATAAATACCAATTTTTGCTTAATTTTTTCTTTATTTAAAATTTTTTTTATTTCTTTATCGGCATCAAAAACAGGTATATTAAAAAGAGCAAATTGATTTGCTATGGTTGTCTTACCTGTGCCAATTGATCCTGTTATTCCTATTTTATACATAATGCTTTGTGGAAAAGTTTATTATTTTCATTTCGTTGTTTTTTGTCCACAATTTATTATTTTTTTTTTCTGTGAATAAGTTATCAAGAAAGATGATTTTTAACAATTTTGTCATAAAAAACAATAATTTAAAAAAAAATACTTTGTTAGTAACTTTTAGTAATTATTTTTTAACAAAATATAGAATACAACATCTACAATTCATATAATATATATATATGATTAATAATTTAATAAATTTCAAAGATTATAAACTTAAACCTAAATGGTTTTTAAGACAAGCGGGAAGACATATACCTGAGTATTTTTCAATTAGAAATAAGCATAAAAATTTTATGGATTTTTGTTTTAATGAAGAATCAATCATCGAAGCAACTCTTTTACCACTGAAATATTATAACATAGATGCCGTTATATTATTTTCTGATATATTATTGATTCCACATCTTTTAGGACAAAAAGTAACATTCAAAAAAAATTTTGGACCTACTCTAGAAGAAATTGTAGTAAACAAAGATTTCCTTAAAAGAAATATAAATTTTGATAATTTAACACCTATAAAAAATGCTATTGTAAAAATCAAAAAAAATATTCCTGTCAGTAAAGATTTTATTGGTTTTTGTGGAGCTCCATGGACATTAGCTTGTTATATGATAGAAGGTGCCAGCTCAAAAGACTATATAAAAACTAGAAGATTCTTGTGGAATGATGAAAAATCTTTTAAAAAACTAATTAACAAGTTAATAAATGATTGTGTAGAACTTCTAGAATATCAGTATTTTGCAGGAGCAACAGTACTTATGATATTTGATTCCTGGTCAAGTATGATACCTGATAGATACTGGATAAAATTTGGTATTGATCCAATTAGATCTATTGTTAAAAGATTAAGAAGTAAGAATGTACAATGTCCTATTATTGGTTTACCGTTTAAGTCTGGCGAAATGCTAGTTCAATATAGCTATGAAAGTCTGGTTGATGTCGTTTCAATAGATTGGAAAACTAATTTAGAATGGGCTTTGAAAAATATAAATAATGATATAGCAACACAGGGGAATTTAGATCCTGTTATACTCTCAAGCGATAATCTTTCCATTATTAATAATGAGGTTCATAGAATTTTAGATTTGACACGAGAAAAATGTCATATTTTTAATGTTGGTCATGGTTTAATTCCAGAAGTAAAAATTAGCAACGTAAGATATTTGATTAATCTTATAGAAAATTATCCATGATGTATTTGTATATAAAGTCATTTCATTTAATTTTTTTAATAGCATGGATGGTAAGTCTACTTTATTTACCAAGATTATTTGTTTATCATTCTGATGTTTCGGAAAGAAGTTCTACATACACTTTACTTTTATTAATGGAAAAAAGATTAATAAAAATAATAGCTATACCAGCAATGCTTTTAACATTTCTCTTTGGTTTTATACTTCTACATCTACAAACTGGATTGATCTATGAAATATATTTTATAATTAAGATTTTTTTTGTTTTTCTGTTAGTTGTTTTCCAATTCTATTTAATTTTTGTATATTCACTATTTAAAGAAAGACAAAACAGAAAATCAGGAAAATTTTATAAATTAATCAATGAAGTACCAACCTGTTTCATGATAATTGTAATTTTATTAGTTGTGCTTAAACCTAATTTAGGTTAAAAAGATATTCTCTCAATTTATAAAACCTAGAATTATGCATTTAAATGAATTAAAATCAAAAAATCCATCAGACCTGTTGTCATACGCAGAAAGCCTTGATATAGAAAATGCAAGCAATCTTAGGAAACAAGATATGATGTTTGCTTGTTTAAAAAAATTGGCTGATAATGATGTTTCAATATATGGAGTAGGTGTTCTAGAAGTATTAGCTGATGGTTTTGGATTTTTAAGATCGGTCGATTCAAATTATTTAGCAGGGCCCGATGATATATATGTTTCACCTAGTCAAGTAAAAAAATTTGGACTAAGGACCGGAGACACGGTTGAAGGTGAAATAAGGTCACCAAAAGACGGAGAGAGGTATTTTGCTCTATTAAAAATTGAATCTGTTAATTTTGAAAAACCAGACAATGTAAGACAGAGAATCAATTTTGATAATCTAACTCCATTATATCCAGATGAAAAAATAAACTTTGAAATAGAGCACAATCCTGAAAACAAAGATTTTACACCAAGAATTATAGATTTAATCTCACCTGTAGGAAAAGGTCAGAGAAGTTTAATTGTTGCCCCTCCAAGAACAGGAAAAACAATGATGCTTCAATCAATTGCAAAGGCCATTACAACAAATCATCCAGAGATATATCTTTTGGTTTTGTTAATAGATGAAAGACCAGAGGAAGTTACTGATATGCAAAGATCAGTTAAAGGAGAAGTTATAAGCTCTACCTTTGATGAACCAGCAACAAGGCATGTTCAAGTAACTGACATGGTAATAGAAAAAGCTAAAAGATTAGTTGAACATAAAAGAGATGTTGTAATATTACTAGATTCCATTACTAGGCTTGCTAGGGCTTATAACACTGTTATTCCATCTAGTGGTAAAGTTTTAACAGGTGGTGTTGATGCGAATGCACTACAAAGACCAAAGAGATTTTTCGGTGCAGCTAGAAATATAGAAGAAGGTGGGTCATTATCGATTATAGCAACTGCGTTAGTCGAAACAGGTTCACGAATGGATGAAGTTATTTTTGAGGAATTTAAGGGAACAGGTAATAGCGAAGTTATTTTAGATAGAAAGTTGTCTGATAAAAGAGTTTTTCCTTCTATTGATGTAACAAAGTCTGGAACCAGAAAAGAAGAGCTTTTAGTTGAAAAAGATACATTATCAAAAATGTGGGTATTGAGAAGGATATTAATGCAAATGGGTCCAGTAGATGCCATGGAATTTTTAGTTGATAAATTAAAACAAAGTAAATCAAATGAAGATTTTTTTAGAGCTATGAACAAATAGTATAGTTTCACGTGAAACAAAACGAAAATGACACAATTTTTGCATCATCAAGCCAATTTAAATCTGCAATTAAAATAATCAGAATAACTGGTAAAAATGCAAAAAAATTACCGAAAATATTTAATTTTAAAGAACCAGAGCCAAGAGTTTTTTCACTAAGAAAACTAACATACAAAAAAAGAGTCATCGATGTTGCGCCCGTGGTGTGGCTTCCAAAAGAAAGAAGCTTTACAGGTGAAGACACGTATGAAATTTATATTCATGGAAGCGTTGTAATAGAGAAATTAATCTATAAAATTTTATCATCTTATAAAAATTTTAGATATGCAGAAGCAGGAGAGTTTACGAAAAGAGCAACTATTAATGGTAATATTGATCTCGTACAAGCGGAAAGTATCAATGATATTATTAATACTCAAACGGAAAAACAATTATCTATCGCACAATCTCATCTAGATGGTTCATTGAGTAAAATAATCAATAGTTGGAGAGATGAAATTATATATATGTCTTCTTTAATCGAGTCTTTGCTTGATTTTTCAGATGAAGATATTCCTCAAGAATTATCTAGTTTATTTTTAGAAAAGTTAAAAGAGTTATTAAATAAAATAAAAAAATCAATTAATTCTGCAAAATTATCTTCTTTTATTAAAGAAGGATTTATTGTTACTGTAATAGGAAAGCCTAATGCTGGGAAAAGTAGTTTAATTAATGCGCTAACAAAACAAGATACTTCTATTGTTAGTAAAATACCAGGAACAACAAGAGATATTATACAACAACAAATTGATTTAAAAGGTTTGCCTGTTACTTTATATGATACAGCTGGAATTAGAAAAACTAGCAATATTATTGAAAAAAAGGGTGTTGAATTAGCACTTGATGTAATGAAAAAAAGTAATTTAATTTTAAATTTATGCGAAAATGGTGAATTTGATTACAATAATTTTGAAAAAGATTTATTTAAAAATAATAAAATTAGAATTATTAATGTAAAAACAAAAGTTGATATAAAGAAAAATAGCAATAAAAATGCTGAATTAGAAATTTCATCTAAAACAAACTATGGCATCAACACTTTATTAGAAAAAATATATACCTATTTATCAAGTTTAGAGCCAAATGAATCATCTATAATCACATCTGAGAGACAGATTGTACATTCAACGAAAGCTCTTAATGCTCTGAACAGGATAAAGAAGTTATGTATAATTGAAGAAACCGAACTTATTGCTGAAGAATTAAGACTTGCTTCCAAGCATATTAGTAATATAACTTCTTTAATAGATAACGAAGATGTTTTAGATAAAAT
>MDSZ01000041.1_pt1 | contig 12586 bp, 10 predicted proteins | sample 811201 | NCBI WGS metagenome assembly MDSZ01 (sample SAMN05326647, study PRJNA326480) | marine metagenome | isolation source: seawater | place: Indian Ocean: North | collected 2010
ATCTGGTTTATTTTTTGGCTCAACAGGTTTGCCTGATGAGATACTTCCAATTCCGTCCAATCTACCATCTACCATAGTATCTACTAGGCCTGATATCGTGGCTTCATACAATAGGTTGAAAACAGCACGTTCTAATCTAGATTATGCAAACAAGAGCATGTTACCAATAATAAATTTAACAGATAATTCAGGGGTGATGTCTATGAGCTTGAAAAATTTATTGGATGAAGATTTTTCTATGTGGAATATTGGTACAAGCATTGCGTTTCCTATATTCCAATCAGGTAAAATTAGAGCAAATAGACAGCTCTATAAATCAATGTATGAGCAATCAGAAATTCAGTATGTCTATACCATTTTAAAAGCATTTTCTGAAATTGAAAATAAACTTTCTGTAAGCAAAATGTTAGAGGATCAATTTAATGCTTTAGATGCAGCATATGTGCAGTCAGCAGAAGCATATAATCTAGCTATGGATAGATATAATAATGGACTATCTGATTTAATTACTGTTTTAGATAGTCAAAAAAGAATGTTTGATACAAAGGGACAAATGATTGCAGTTAGGAAAATGTTAATAGAAAATAGAATTGATTTGCTAATATGTTTAGGAGGTAGGTTGAGTGAATCTTAAGAAGAATATTTCAAAATTTTATCCATTATTAATTATAGTGCTGGGAGTTATTATATCAGGTTTAATGATAGCACTAAGGCCTGTTACAATTCCAGATGAAGTTAAATTTGTTCATCCATTTGTTGAAGCTGAGAGTCTTCAACCTGAATCAATTAATATAATTGTAAAATCACAGGGAACTATTATTCCATACACGGAAAGTCAGATCTTTTCAGAAATCATAGGTCCTGTTGTATATGTATCTTCTAACCTATATGAAGGCTCATCATTTAAGAAAGGAGATGTGCTTGCTAAGATTGATTCTAAGGATTATGAATTAGATATTAAAAGTGCTGAGTCAATTTTAGCTGCAGCTAAAACTAAATTATCTTTTGAGGAAGCTGAGTCTTTATCTGCAAAAGAAGAGTGGGAGAAGATAGGTGAAGGTATACCTAGTGATTTAGCTTTGAGAGTTCCACAGCTTAAGCAGGCACAATCTGAAGTGGAAGCAGCTGAAGCAAATTTAGAAAGATTAAAAAGGAATTTAGACAAAACTATTATAAGGGCACCTTATGATGGGTTAGTTCGAAAGAAAAATATAGATATAGGGACAGTTGTCTCTCCAGGGTTTTTATTAGCAAGTGTTTATTCTACTGATTTTGTGGAAATTAAGCTCCCTATCCCTGATGAAGAACTTACATTTTTAGATATTCCATTAGATGGAAGTGAAATAGTTCCTAATAAACAATCAGAGTTAATTCTGAAAGGTTCATTTGGTGGGAAGGATGTTGTTTGGAGGGGAAGTATAGTTCGAATGGAGGCAGAGATAGATCCTAAAAGTAGAATGGCAGTTTTAATTGGTAGGGTTGCTAGACCTTATGATTTAGTTAAGAACCATATACCATTAAGGGTTGGACAATTTGTTGAAGCCGAAATTATTGGGAAAAAGTTTAATCAGGTTTTTAGTTTAGACAGAGAATTGATAAGGAAAGATAATCAAGTAATAACAATTGATAGATTAGATACAACTCTTGTATTTAGTAAAGTAAATGTAATTAGATATATTGATGATATTGCATTAATTACTGATGGTTTGAATAATATGAGTTTAGTTTGTTTAACCAAGCTTGATATAATGTATCCAGATATGAAAGTACAATTAAAATAGAGCTACCATGAAAAGTATTGTTAATTGGTTTACTGATAATATTGTAGCAGCTAATTTATTTATGATGTTTATTATAATATCTGGGTATGTAACTCTACCTAAGATATTAATGGAAATATTCCCTGCGCCAGTTCTTGATATTGTTACGGTTACTGTTCCATATCCGGGTGCTTCACCAGAAGATATTGAAGAATCAATTTGCACAAAAATTGAAGAAAATGTTTTTGGCATTGAGAGTATTAAAAAAATAAGATCTACAGCTCTTGAAAATCAGGGCTTAGTATATGTTGAATTGCTTCCTGGAGCAGACATATCTAAAGTAAAGGAAGAGATAATAACCAATATAAATGCTATCTCTAGCTTTCCTGACCAAGCAGAAAAACCGATTATAACTGAGCTTAAAATCCAATCTCAAGTTATGCAAGTTGCTGTTTATGGTGATGTTGATGAAGAGTCTTTAACTAGTATGTCAAAGAGAATACAAGATGAAATTTCTACACTTCCTGGTATCACACTAACATCAATGGGAGGAGTTAAAGCAAAAGAAATTTCTATAGAAGTTTCAGAAAATGAGCTAAAGGAATATTCACTTACATTCAATCAAATTATTCAATCTATTAGAACTTCATCAGTAGACTTGCCAGGAGGTAAGATACAATCCAAAGGCAATGAATACCTTATAAGAACAGAGGGGCAAGCTATCACGGGGAATGATTATGGTAATATTACCATATTGACTAAGGCTGATGGAACGAGGTTAAAGCTAAGTGACATTGCAATAATTAAAGATGGGTTTGTAGAAGGAGAATCTTCATTAAAATTCAATGGATATCCAACTAAACTCATTAATGTTTTTAGAGTAGGAAATCAAAATGCAATTGAAGTATCTAATACCGTTAATAATTATATAAGTAAGTTGCAGACATCTTTACCTAAAGGAATCGGTGTAACAAGCTGGAATGATGAATCAAGAATTTTAAGAGGAAGAATTGATTTATTGTTGAGAAACGCGAGATTGGGACTTATGTTGGTAGTACTAATGTTGGCTGTTTTTTTAAAGCCTAAATTAGCATTTTGGGTATCTTTAGGAATTCCAATTTCTTTTATGGGTGCACTCCTAATGCTTCCTTATTTAGATATTTCTATTAATTTACTATCATTGTTTACATTTATTTTAGTATTGGGTATAGTGGTAGATGATGCAATTATTGTTGGTGAGAATATATATAGGCATATAGAAAAAGGAGAAGACTTAAACACCGCAGCAAAAAAAGGAGCTTACGAAGTGGGCATACCAGTTATTTTTGCGGTACTAACAACTATTGCGACGTTTTCTCCCATGCTATTTGTTGAGGGATCTGTGGGTAGGATTTGGAGAGTTATTCCTCTAGTTGTAATTCCTACATTGTTTTGGTCTTTAATAGAATCTTTAACTATACTTCCTGCTCATTTAGCTCATATGGGCAATAAAGCTTCAAGTTTTAAACCGATAAAATTAATATCATCCAAATGGGGACATTTCCAATCAAGGATTGAACGAAGATTACATTATATTATAAACAAAAGATATGCGCCATTATTAAAAAAATCAGTTAAAGATCCCTCTTTAACAATATCTATTTTTATTTTCATTCTATTAGTCAACATAGGAATAATTGGTGGTGGGTGGTTAAAATTTAGCTTTTTCCCTCCAATAGAAGGGGATGTTATATCAGTAGATGTTACATTTCCTCTAGGTACACCAATAGATGTTACAAATGAAGCGATAAGTAAAATTGAAAAGGCAGTTATTGCTACAGATGAACACTACAAGAAAGAAATTAATCAATCACTATTTTTAAATACCCTTGCTTCTGTTGGATATGAAAGTCTTAATACGAGTGGGCAATCATCTGGACCTGGAGGCGGCGCTGGTGTTTTTACATTTAGTTCTCATAAAGGGAATGTGTGGGCAGAGTTAATTAGTGGTGAAGATAGAAGTATTCCTGTTGGTGAAATAGTAAATAAATTAAGACAAGAAACTGGAGATATTATAGGTGTGAAGGATATACAGTTTAGTTCTTCTATCTTTGATTCTGGTGAGCCTATTAATATTCAATTAACTGGATTAAATTTTCAAGAGCTAAATATTGTAGTAGATAAGATTAAAGAACATTTAAAAAATTATGTAGGTGTTTTTGATATTAAAGACTCATATACAGATGGTAAAGACCAACTTAGTATATTAATGCTACCAGAGGCAGAAAATTATGGAATCACAAATTTTTCTCTTGCAAACCAAATTAGACAAGCTTTTTATGGTGAGGAAGTTCAAACAATTCAAAGAGGTAGGGATGAGGTTAAGGTTAATATTAGATATCCTAAAAAAGATAGAAGAAAAATATCTAACCTGGAAAATATGTCTATTAGAACTCCAGATGGGAGAGAAATACCCTTTAAGTTAGTTGGTAAGATAAATAAATCTACAAGTTCCCCATCTATAACTCGGATTGATCGAAAAAGAGCGATAAATATTACTGCAGATGTAGATATCTCAAAAGCTAATAGCAATGAAATTGTTAGAAATTTAGATGAAAATTTTATGCCACAGCTTTTAGAAGATTATCCATATATAAAATACTCTTTAGAAGGAGAACAGAGACAGCAAAATGAAAACCTAGAATCTTTAAAAAACAACTATCTATTATCTTTATTAGTTGTTTATATACTCTTAGCTATTCCTTTTAAATCATACATTCAGCCTCTTATTGTTATGTCAGCAATTCCATTTGGAATTATTGGTGCTGTAATTGGCCACCTTTTATTTGGTATGAATTTTACAATTTTATCAATGATTGGCATTGTTGCATTGTCAGGTGTGGTTGTTAATGATAGTCTTGTTCTTGTTGATTTTATAAATAGATATATTAAACAAGGATATAGTATAGAAGAGGCATCAATTAAAGCTGGAAAAACAAGATTTAGACCAATACTTTTGACATCAATTACAACTTTTGTAGGCTTGATGCCACTTTTGTTAGAGAAAAGTGTACAAGCACAATTTTTAATTCCAATGGCAGTTTCATTAGGTTTTGGAGTATTGTTTGCTACATTTATTATATTGATTTTAGTTCCTAATAGCGTTGTATTTATTAATAAAATTCAGCATAAATATTTTAGTTTATGAAATTAATAAATAATACAACAGTTGAACCCTTTATTAATTTACTATCATATGCTAAACCTTGGAGGAATAGAATATATGTAGCTTCATTTTATTCTATAATTAATAAGCTATTTGATATTATGCCTGAAATACTTATTGGTTTTGCAGTAGATTTAATTGTTAATAGGCAGGATAGTTTTATTGCAGGCTTAGGGTTTGAGTCACCTGAATCACAGATAACTATTTTAGCTATTTGTACTTTTTTTATATGGTTTTTTGAATCATCATTTCAATATTTATATTCAATTTCATGGAGAAATCTTGCTCAATCTATTGAGCATGCTATAAGAGTAGATGCTTATTCACATGTGCAGGATTTACATATCAAATGGTTTGAAGACCAAAAAACAGGTAATATCACAGCGATATTAAATGATGATATTAATCAGCTAGAAAGATTTTTAGATAATGGCGCAAATGACATTATTCAGATTATCGTATCTACATTGGCTATAGGGGGTGTCTTCTTTTATATTTCTCCTATGGTGGCCATCGTAGCTGTATTGCCAGTACCAATTATTCTTCTTGTGGCATCATTTTTCCAAAAGAACTTGGAGCCTAGATATATTCGAGTTAGGGATGCAGCTGGAAGTTTAAATTCAACTATATTTAATAATTTATTAGGGATTCTTACAATAAAGAGTTTTACTTCAGAGAATGTTGAAGAGCAAAGAGTAGCAGAATTAAGTAGTAAATATCAGGGTTCAAATCAAGATGCCATTCGTGTAAGCTCTGCATTTGTTCCTGTTGTAAGAATGGGGGTTTTAAGTGGGTTTTTAGGGACTATGATATTAGGAGGGATGATGGCTCTTTCTGGGAGCATTGCAGTCGGATCGTTTAGCGTGCTTCTATTTTTAACTCAACGATTTTTATGGCCATTTACAAGATTAGGGGAAATTGTTGATCTATTTGCTAGATCAATGGCATCAACAAAAAGAATTATGGGTTTGATTAATACTCCTTCAGAAATTAAAGATTCAAAAAATGCAATTCATAGAAATAATCTTAATGAAGATATTGTATTTAAAGAAGTTGGATTTTCATATACTGAAGAATCTAACATTTTTAAAAACTTATCATTTAAAATTAAGAAAAACTCTTTAGTGGGAGTAGTGGGAGCTACTGGATCAGGAAAAACAACTTTAATAAAATTAATACTTAGACTATACAACCTCAATAATGGCGAAATCAAAATAGGAAATCAAAATATTTCGGATATATCACTAAAATCACTAAGAGAGAATATCTCTCTTGTTAGTCAGGAAACTTTTTTATTTGATGGTACAATAAAAGATAATATCTCTTATCCGAAATCATCGTTATCTTTAGAACAAATCAAAAAAGCTGCAAGACTTAGTCAGTGTAATGAGTTTATAGATAAATTGCCAGGAGGTTATGAGACTATTATAGGTGAGAGGGGACAGAGACTATCTGTTGGACAAAAACAAAGAATAGCTATAGCCAGGGCAATTTTAAAAAATCCCTCCATCATAATTTTTGATGAAGCAACTTCATCTGTAGATAATAAAACAGAATATTTAATTCAGAAGGCATTGAAAGAGATAGCAAGGGATAGGACGACAATAGCAATTGCCCATAGACTTTCCACTATAAGAAATGCAGATCAAATCTTAGTTCTTGATGAAGGGAGCATTATTGAGTCTGGTTCGCATGATGAATTAATTAATTTAGATGGTAGTTATAAGTATTTGTGGGATTTGCAATCTGGAGAGCTTATTTAGTTTTATTTTAAAATTATATTTATTATAAGATTTATTTAGTATTATTATATTCAGCAGTAATCATTATTTATATTTTAAGTAGAATTCAGTAGAGGGGGTTCAAATGAGCTTAAAAGAATTAACAATGGAAAACCATAGAAATGCTGAGAGAGCATGGTTTGCAAGTAGAATGTTTAGTGGGCAAATAACAAATCCAGAATATGCCATATATTTAAAACAGCAATTTGAATCATATAAAGCTTTAGAAGATCGATTTGATAATGTCGATTCTAATTCAGGGGTTAGCTTTCCAGATGATAGAATTAAAAGAGCTGGTAATATATATAAAGATTTAGTTGAAATGGATCCAAACGGAAGTAATTTACCAGTTTTAGATACCACATCTGCATATAAGAAATATATTCTTAGCTGCCCTGATGATTTGCTGTATGCTCATGTGTATGTTAGATATTTAGGTGACCTTAAAGGTGGTCAAATGATTGCAAAAAGAGTTCCAGGCAAGGGACTTTATTATCAATTTGAAGAACCAGATTATCTAGAAAAATCTATTAGAGAGCAATTGCGTGAAGATGAATTATTTGTTGATGAATGCAAGAAATGTTTTACGTTTGCCCAAAAAAGTTTTGAGGACCTTAAGTCTTACATCGAACAACATATAAGCTATTGATCCTTAAGCATTTTCTTTACTTCTAGAACATGCAATTCTTCTTGGCCAATCATAGATCTTGCAAATTCTTCTAGGTAAACGCTTTTATCTTCTACAAGCTCAAGAAGTTCATAGTATGCATCAATTGCACTCTGTTCATGTTCTAATGTCTCCTTTAAGATATCTTTTATATTATGCTTGTGAGTTTCCTTTATATTCTCAGTATTTAAAGGTGGGTGCCCACCTAGTCCTGTAATATGCTCTCCAATCATATCAGCATGCATTAGTGACTCTTTGGCTTGCTGTCTATAGAAATCAACAAGGGGGAGTCTATTTGCTCCAAAAATCATTAATGCATAATGAGTGTAGCGTATAACCCCTGTAAGCTCCAGATTAAATATATCACTTAATTTATTTATTACTTTTTTCCCATCCATCATATGCCCCTTTTCATACTTAATATAAATCTATGTTTTTTTTAATAAAGCGACAACCTTTTGTTAGATTAATATTAGTCGAATTCCAATTAATATTAATCCAACTCCAGTTATTCTTTGAATAATATTAGTAAAGTTATTAATAGGCTTCAGTATCAAACTATTTGTTAGCAATATAGATATAAAGCAGAACCATGCAGCTGTTGCTAGTGACATCCAAGCCCCATATAAAATTTGTATATATATTTCTGGCTGCTCATTTATTATAAATGTATATAGAGATAGGAAAAATAGTGTTGCTTTTGGATTTAATATATTCGTTACTAAGCCTTCAAAAAATGCATTGTGGGATGATAGTTTAGATGCGTTAGCAGTGTCTTCAAGTGTTTGGTTAGATATTGAGACTATAGATTTGTAGCCAATATATATTAAATATAATCCACCAGAGATCTTAATAATATTAAATATGTATGGATTTTTTGATATGATTAAACCTATACCAACTATACAGTAGAAAATATGGAATAATATTCCAGTGCCAATACCAATACTTGTAGCTAGGGCTGTTTTTCTACCATGAGATAAGCTTTGTTTTACTATTAAGGCAAAGTCAGGGCCTGGGCTCATTACAGCGAACAGGTGAATAACTGCTATAGATAAAAATTGATAATATAGTTCAGTAGCCATGTCTAAAAATAAAGTTAACTAAATAACTTAGCAATAACGTTGACATTTAAAAGTGAAACCCTCAGTCTCAATTTAAAGAACAAAAAGATTTAAATTGAATTAGATGTATTCATGATGAGAAGTTTTGGAGGCAAGCGACATGCAAAAGCATGCCGCTTTATGTTTATATTATTTAATAGCTATCTTTTTTGTCGAGGATGATACATTCTTTGACTTTTTAATCTCAATTTCTAAGACTCCATTTCTCATCTTTGCATTGATCTTGTCCCTGTTTGCGTCCTCTGGAATATAGAATGACTTTGCAAATTCTCCATAGTGAGAATCTCCGTATTGAAGTGCATTACTATTATCCTTCAATGCTTTACGCTCTCCTGATATTACGATAGTTTCATCTGTAATATTTATATCTACATCCTTTTTTTCTACCCCTGGCAAATCAGTTTCAATGAAATAATAATCTTCATTTTCATTAATTCTGCAATTAAGATTAAAATTTTCTTTTAATGAAAATTGACTACTAGTATCCCAGAAATTATTGAATAATCTATCAAAATCACTAATTATGCTAGTTCTTGGTTTGTATGTTATTAATGTCATTTTTATCTCCTTTTGTTAAAAATTATTTACAAACAATAATAATCAACAAAAATGCCAGACTAATAATCAAACATAATTAATGACAATATGTCACTCAATAGTGACATATTGTCCCTATTTACTGTAAAGATGACTTTTTGAAGGCTCGCTTGGTCGCGAAATTATTTTATAATCAGATAAATTTCCAGATGTGTCGTATGAAATCTTCCAGGGCTCACACCATCCAATTTCTGTTTTTAAAATCTGCTCAGGGCTTAGATTGAATATATCCATGACAATTGCTCGAATACTATTTCCATGAGCAGATATTATTACATTATTACTATTTATAACTCGAGGCAATATTTTTTGTTTATAGTATGGCAAAGTTCTTTCTGCTGTCATTTTTAAAGATTCGCCCCCTGGGGGAGGTGTATCAAAACTCCTTCTCCATATTTGAACTTGGTCTTTACCAAATTTCTCTGCTGCTTCATCTTTATTTTGGCCAATTAGATCGCCATAATCTCTTTCGTTTAAAGCGATATTACTATCTATTGGTGGCGATTGTTTAATTCGCCCTAATATATAGTCTAAAGTATTCTTTGCTCGTTTAAGTTTTGATGTATAGCAATAGTCAAAGTCTATATCACAAAGAAGATCGCCAGCTTCTTTTGCCTGAGTCTCACCTAGATCAGTTAATTCAACATCCTTCCAACCAGTAAATCGGTTTTCTAGATTATATATAGACTGCCCATGTCTAATTAAATATAGGTTTCGTGTTTTCATAACTAGGTCCTTTATATTTTAACATCCTTCTAATGTTTCAGATACAAGAGAATCAACCACATCATTTAAATCATTATTTTTAGCATACACATCAAGTTGCCTATCGGCACTTGTTCCCAGCTCAAGCATTTTTTCAAGATAGTCAATTTGCTTTCTTGATCCAAGTACATCTACAACATCATCTATAAAATCCATCATTTCATAAAAAAGATCTTTGAAATCAATCTCTTTTTGTTTTCCAAAATCAATTAGATGGCTATTAATTCCAGATTTAATTGCCCTCCATTTATTTTCATTTATAAGTGAGCCCCTATATTTTCTCCAGGTTTGATTGTTATTTTTAAGTAAAATCATTTTAGCAACAAGGGCCTGTATTAAGGCTGCAATAGAGATTGCCTCATCAGCTTTAGTTGTACAATCACATATTCGAAATTCTAAAGTAGAATAATTATGATGAGGTCTCATATCCCACCAGATTTTAGATGGCTCATCAATAGTATTGCTGTCTATGAGTGTTTTTAAGTACCTTTGATAGCTTTGAAAAGAATCAAATCCCTCTGGAATGCCTGTCCTTGGAAGATCTTCAAATATTATACTCCTGTATGATTTAAAGCCAGTAGCCTCTCCAAGCCAAAAAGGAGATGATGTAGATAGACATAGAATGTGAGGCATAAAATATCTCATTTGATTCATTACATCAATTTGGAGATCTCTATTTTCTATACCAATATGAACATGCATCCCAAAGATAAGTAACCTCTTGGCAACATATTGCATTGAATCAAATAAACCATAGTATCTATCCTTATCTGTTACAACTTGATCCCTCCAATGTGAAAATGGATGAGTTCCAGCAGCAGCAATTTTTTTCCCGCTATCATTTACAAATTTACTAAGTGATGATCGAATTAATTTTAAATCATCCTCGAGTTCATTTATATCACGGCAAACATTACTACCAATTTCAATTTGCGATTGCAAGAGTTCTGGTTTCACCTGGTCTTTAAAAATCATAGCTCCTTTTTCAAGAAATTCTGATATAAAAGAAGTCAGCTCTCTTGTTTTAGGATCAATAATTTGATACTCTTCTTCTATCCCCAATGTAAGTTTTTTAATTTCTTTCATATTATTTATCCTATAAGTAGCAGTTTAGATTTTAAAAAATTTAATATAATTAATAAAATTATTGGTGAAAAATCAATACGATAGCTATTAGTTGGAATTAAATTTCTAATAGGAGATAACAGTGGTTCTGTTATTTGGTAAATAAAGTTTGAAAAAGTATTCATTGGTAATTGTGGAAGCCAAGACATTAGTACTCTTGCAAGAATTGAGTAATAGAGTAGATTAAATATTATATTTATTAGAAAAATCATTTTTTTGATTTAATTATCTGTTTTTTTATATCGTTTATCCATGAGATTTTACTTACTCCTTGCTTTGCAGATTTTCCTTCATTTATATGGTTCATGATTCTAAGATCTATTAAATCCACTTCATTCTCAATACTATCAGCTATCCATTTAACATTCAATTTTCTAGATATTTTTTTAATCTCATCAGCATATACTTTTTTTATAAAACTTTTCTTTTTAATTCTATCTAGATCATTAGATAAATCACAAATAAAGTCATCATAATTGTTTATTTGCTTTTTAATTACTGGCTTTAAGTCTATTCCAAGAGAGAGAATATGTGTTTGATTTGACATATCCTGAACTTGCATAGATATAGATGACTTTATATATGTATTATTTTTATCTTTTGTAATTGTAAGTCTTGGTAGAGGTTTATTTAAATTATTTTTTAAGTTTTTTGCAATACTCCATTTATTGTAGGTATCAATCTGAATAGCTTTATTTTTCCATGGGATATCAATTCTATTTCCTCTATATAGAGCTCTTAAATATCCTGGAGAGTATGCATCAAAGTAATGCCAGTATTTATATGGAGACACAACGGTAATACGCCTCATCAATATAGATGGAGTAACCCCTAAACTTTTATAACAAGAAATATCATATGCATTAGATGATAAATATCTCCTTAAGGATGTTTTTGGACATAGCAAGGCGCCAGCAAAAAAACTACATTCAAAATCTCTCCATGCATATAGTATATCCTTTTGTTTAATCTGCTCTGAATTATTTTGATTTAAGCTTGGTGATCCACCTATTTCTCCACCTGAGGCATGAGTTGAGATCAGCCCATCCCCACTATGTAAAATTTTATGCCCAAGATATAGTGCAAGATCATATTTCAAGCGATTAGATTTTTTCAATGATTCATTTAGATAGATGGTATTTTTATCTCCCCAAAAAGATCTTATGACGGAATTAATTTCTATCCCCAAATCATTGATTGTCTTAAATGGTGACCTCTTAAACCATTTAATTTTCAATCCATTTTTCTTTATTATAGATAGTATATCACTTTCTCTTAGAGGAAGCTTTTTTTTGCCTATTTCATTTGCCATACGTTCAATGCCAGGAAATTGATTATAGTTTTGCTCCTGATATGCTCTTATTAGTATATGAGCAAGTTGACGACCAGACATGTTAGCCTGGGATAAAATAGTTGGGATAGCATTCTTAATCAGTTTTTTTGAAAATAAAAAATTTGGTTCAAAATCAATATCTTCAAATGAATATTTAGACAATTCTGTTCTATTTTTTTTATCTGTTGCATTATCTAGAAACCACTTTAAATCTTTTTGAAAAATATTA
>MDSZ01062883.1_pt1 | contig 12586 bp, 9 predicted proteins | sample 811201 | NCBI WGS metagenome assembly MDSZ01 (sample SAMN05326647, study PRJNA326480) | marine metagenome | isolation source: seawater | place: Indian Ocean: North | collected 2010
AGGTTGGAAAATCGGACTTTCTATATGCAGCCCTGAAAGAATAGATATGAACAGTGTCGGGTCAAATCTTAACATTCTTGAGGCTGAGCTATTCTCTGAGGCAATAAAGAAAACGGTCTCCGCAAAAACTGGGGGAGGAATCTTTCTCGATGCCTGTGATGTTAATCAAGCCAGATTTGGGGAAAATGTGATGTCCTACCTTGGTAATGAGTGGGCTGGTTGGGACATAACATCAGAACATAGGATGGACCAGTCTAATTTACTGGTGGGTGCATCGAGTATAATCGCCAAGGAGTCCAGGGATTTGGCCATATCCGAATTATCGAAAAAGTTGGGCCTGGAGATTGGATCTGGTTATCCTTCAGATCCAAAAACCAGGAGAGCAATTAAAGAGCTAGTTTCGGGAACAACTCCTCACGACTGCCTTAGGTGGTCTTGGTCTACGGTTAAAGATGCATGGGCCTCAATTCACAAGACGACGGCCCCCGTAAGATCCGGCTTAGGAAGAGGATACGTCCAAGTCGATCTTCTGTCATGGTCAGACAGCAATCACAAATAGGTAAGGCCGGTAGGATTACAACAATGGAAGATGAGTCGGTGTTGGGAGAAGAGGTATCATCTGCCATCCGTAAGTATGCTCTGCAGAATGCTGTCGAATACAATGGAAATGGGAAACCTGGTAGTGTTCTGGGGAGGCTGCTTTCTGAGTTCCCAGACCTAAGGTCGTCCGCTAAGGATTTGATTCCATTGGTATCAAAGCATGTTGAAGACGCGAATGAGATGGCGAAAAATAACGGTTTGAAACGAGTTAGGCAAATTCTCGAAGAGACTAACCCAGAAGCATTGAATCGTGAAAAGCAGAAGAAGAGAGTTGGTCTGCCTGAGCTAAGTGTTAATGAGGCGGAAGAAGTTGTTTTGAGGTTCGCTCCAAATCCTAACGGTCCTCTTTCAATAGGGCACTCTAGAGGAGTCGTAATTAATTCGGAATTTGCTAAAATATACTCCGGGAAAATTATACTTAGGTTCGACGATACGGACACCAAAATTAAGCCACCGTTACCCTCAGCTTACTCATCCATTGAAGATGAATTTGAATGGATATCCGGTGTGAAGCCGGATGTAGTGATTAGGGCTAGTTCAAGAATGGACGTGTATTTGGAGCATGCGGAAAACATGATATCTCAAGGGTTTTGTTATGTTTGCAAGTGCCCGGCTCCAAGGTTTAAGTCGCTAAGAGATAAAATGCTAGCGTGTCCGTGTAGGGATAATAGTGTTGAGGTGAATCTGAATCAATGGAAAATGATGATTCATGGGAAAATAGAGGAAGGAAAGAGTGTAGTGAGGGTGAAGACTGGTCTTGACTTACCCAACCCCGCTTTACGGGACTGGCCCGCACTAAGGATTCAACATACCCCTCACCCAATAGTTGGAGACAAGTACAAGGTTTGGCCTTTACTTGACTTCCAGAGCGCCATCGAAGATCATTTACAAGGCGTTACCCATATTATTAGAGGAAAAGACTTGATGGATAGCACCAGAAAACAGACGCTTCTTTACGAACACATGGGTTGGAAATATCCAGAGACCCTGTATTGGGGCAGGGTAAAATTGCATGAGTTTGGAGGATTTTCGACATCTTCCATTAGAGAGGCTATAGAGAAAGGGGATTTCTCAGGGTGGGACGATCCCAGGCTCCCCACTGTTTCTGCACTCAGAAGGAGAGGGTACACTCCAGAGGCAATCAGGGATTTCTGGATCGAACTTGGTCTGACGCAAAAGGACATTTCAATCTCAATGCAAACAATCGATTCAAAGAATTCTAAAATCATCGACTCGAGTTCAGCACGACGTTCTTTTGTGGAGGAACCAATTAATCTGAATCTAATGTATCCAGAGGATTCAAGCGATATTGATGGCATGGTGAGGTTGAATAATCATCCAGATCATCCTGAAATGGGCTACAGGGAGTGGGGGCTCGAGCAAAAGAATATTCAAATTTCCAAAAATGATTATACTGAGGGAGTTGTGAGGTTGAAAGACTACGCAGATGTAGAGATAAGGGGCGATAATGCCATCTTCATATCCAGAGAAAAGAGCGGTGATGCACAGATTATACACTGGAATTCTTCGGATAGCTGTGTAAAAGCCGAGATTATAGTTCCGGGAGATAATGAAAATATATTACTCGGTGGAGTTATTGAAGATTCAGAATATTCAGTTGGCGAGATCGTCCAACTAGAAAGAATGGGTTTCGCTAAGGTTGAGTTCGTCGAACCTGAAAACACCAAGATCGGCTTAATCTGGCTACATGGCTGATTGTAATAGCCTCGGTTTTCGACATTGAGAGAGTCTGAAAGGGGTTGAGTTCAAGATGTTGAGGTTCTGTCGGACATCATGACTGGGCGTAGCAGGGGCCTGCCCGCGATACTCGTCTTGATTTTTTTAGTGGGGGTCCTAGGGCCTGTATCGAACGTTACATCTCAGCAAGCTAGTTGTTGCTCAGACGATAGTTTCGATTTGTTCCTAATTGGGGATGCTGATTCAGGAGGTTTGACTCCCTTTGAATCTGAGATAGATGAAGCTGAATCGAAGCTAGTCAACCAGGTCCTCCAGCCAGTGGAGGTAGGGTCATGGAAAGTACCGTGGGGGATTGATGGGGATTACGCTGCAGATACATGGGATTTCAATATCCACTATGAAGTTCGAGGCGCTGTTGGCGTCAATATTAATATGACTGTAGAAGTGAGGATAGGAGGATCATTCTATGAGGGCGGAACCTCAGGTTTAGAACCATACCTGACTGGCGAGGGAGATGTCCAGTCAGCGATAGATATCGAGGCAGGAGACATAAGAGAGGATGATATTCTAGAGATAACACTGATAGTCCAACTACTGGGATTCAATCAGCCAGGCGACGACTCAGGAGTGGTTTTCCAGTGGGGGAGCTCTGACAAACCATCCGGCATATCCGTTAAAATGCCCTTAGTTGGCATAGAGATGAAGGATGCAAGTGTAAGTGGAAACCTAGTTTATTTCCCTATTCTCATCTCGTCCGGATTTGAGGATAGGATATGGTCATCATCTTCCGGTATTTTCGAGGTACAGAATGTAGCTGTGGCAGATAAGCCAGTGGCTACACTGGTCGAGGGAGGAGTTGAGGTTACTTTTGTTTGGAGTATTCCAGAGGGGGTGGACAGTGGATCATTCCTAACTAAGTTCACCTTGGAGCCTCAGAACGGATTACTTATCGAGTCTAATATGACCCATTTCATAGAATCTGGAGGAGATGATGGAGGAGGAGGTTCTTGGTACCCGGCTAACGAGCCCCTCAGGAGTGGCGGATCGGACATAGTCATCGGTGTTGATGCAAATTGGGATGGCAAGGAAGTCACGAAGAAAGTGTCTCTGGAGTTTGATGGGGCTATGTCTCAATGGATGAGGTGGGGGCTGGACAATATAGGAAACCAAAGTCTTGGTTCTAGTAGCTGGTGGAGGAGTCTGAACTCCTACTCGAGCTCTGTTCCAGATTCTGACTACAACAACAAAATGGTCGATAGTTCAGAAATCAGTGCACTTGAGGGGTATTTGACTGGGTCCAATTCTGACTTAGAGTCGTTCCTTTCAAACGGACTTTTCATTGAGGCTGAATCGATAATTGGAATTGATCCTTTCGAACTTGGTCCGACACAAGTCTCGGTCGATTTGGGAGGGACAAGCGGATTTAGTTCAGAAACCATAACCATTAGAATTTCGACTTCATATTCATTGATGGAAGGAGAAAGGCAACTACTCATAGAGAGCTTTTCAAGACCGTCAGATGAGGAATTTTGGACGGGGGTTTCTGTTGACATCAAGGTTCAGGGATCAATGCTGACAGATATCGGAATAGTGACAGCCAGTGGAATCGATTACTCGCACAGAAGGTGGATTGTTTCCGAAACTTTGAGCGTGTATGAGCCAGATCTAGATCCAGAGCAGACTTTCAGGGTAGAGTTTACGCCTTCTGGCAATGGCCTATTTAGTGTATTACTCGGCTCTGGTATGATGGTCTTGATTTTGAGTCTCTCAATAGGCACGGGGATGACTATGACCCGTAAGAGATCGAGGTTCCCTACCATGATTACTGTCGCTTCACTCGGAGTTCTATCTTTCTCCATATATTTCCTTGGTTTACCCATGCAGATGGTACTCGGGGTCGTTTCCAGTAGTGTTTTACTTGTCTTTCCAATTTCTTTACTCTCTCCTAAGATAGGAGTAGGCACAGGGACCTCGAACTCTCCGAGAGTGAAATGCCCTTCCTGCGGCTCTAATGTAGTGGTTGAGTCTGACGTTAGGCCGTTAAGAATCACTTGCCAAGGGTGTGACAGTGTAATTAGAATAGAAGATTAGTCATAAATTCCCACTTCTAATTAGAGAGTCGATTATTTTTGATGCCGCGATTCCCTTATCGTTATGTTTCCATATTGATGAAGAGAGTCTTATCTGGCTCGCTAAGTCCGACTCCCAACCCGGAGCCATGATGCAACCCCATACAATTTCTTCTAGCCTAGAGGTTGAGGGTTTTGTTGATTGAAGGACTTCCCTGCACAAATGAGAGATTGATCTGGCCCTCCCCTCATTGCCCATTGAATCCCACCGAGAAGAGATTTCTCTGAGTTTTTCTGAGTCGATAAAATCCAAGTTTTCAACATTCGGCATCGGCACTTCTGTGATGGGGACCACTCTGATACTTCCCTCAGATTTCAGAGTGTCTTTGAGCGAAGCATATACTGGATCATAGGTCATGTCCATACAATTATGTATCCAGTTTCCGGAAATAGCCCATGGCCTCATTCTTCTAACTCGTAGTCCTGAAGGGGAGATTAGTTGAGCAATGCAGTGGCAGATAGAGACGGTTGTTAATGGGCCAACTTTGGAGTCTCCTTGGTGGCCGGATAATGCAATAGACATTGTTTCTGTGACCGTTAGTATGTTTCTTTCTGCATTCCATTCGACCCCTTTTCCCTCTCTTGATGTTTCAATAATTATGCAGTTTTCCATTCCATCTGAGATATGACTTCCCAACCTCCTCCTGTATTGGATTTTTGATTCCAACAATGCCGCTTCAATGGGTGCTACAGAGAGTGAGCCCTGAAGGTTGGCCTCGGAAATTATTGTGATTGGAAGGTTTCTGTCCATCAATTCGGAGACAGCAGTCCTTGTTGAGTGTTCAATAGGAGAGAATAGTTCTGCCGAAATTAGGTCCCGCACAACTCATCTGAGTAGAGGGAAGTACAAATCTCTACTGTCGCTATTCGACCATTAGGCGGAGTTGATCCCTCTTGTATTGCCAGTCACCATCTAGCTTGGCCGTGCTCTTGTAGTATCTCGCAAGTCGGCGGATTTTCGACTCGCAGAGTTCTAGTTGCCTCCTATTGTGCTTGTCCTTGGGGTTGTTGTTGAGATGGTCTATTAGTCCCTGGGCCCTCCTCATAAGATTCATCATATCTTCAGGGTAATTCGGAGAGACTCCATTTCTGTGGAGGATTTGAGAAATTCTTTCGCCCATGGCTAATCGTACATCGGGGACTGCAAATCTGTCTCTGAGAATAGTGCCTATCATAGCGTTTGAGTGGCCTTCCTTGTTCAATTCCAAGATGTTTGACTCAATGGACTTCTTGTCCTTTTCGGACCATATGGGAGGCTCTGTTGAGTATGGCTTGGATGAGCCACTCGACCCTTTTCCACCTGAATGCATGCGTGACATCTGGCAATCTCCGGCCCGGGCGACCTGCTCTTCCTCTTTAACCACTACGCAGACCTATTTCTACATCACTCAGAGTCTGTGACGAGCCTTTGCTAGTCTTCCCGGTCCAAACGGCCATTCCCAACCAGGTGCCACTGCCCTAGCACTTCCTATTAACTCGTCATTCTGGGTTACCAGAATTTCATCACCCATCCTGATTTCTCCTGCAATGGATTCAATGTTGGTGGGAAAAATGTCTCCTTTCCATTTATGCCCTTCACAAATGCCTAAAGTGGGAAATTTTCCACTCTCAAATAACAGGGGTAATGATTTCTTGGAAAAGGCGAATCTTCCATCACGGGGATTCCATTTAGCTAACTGTTCGTCGTTCTTTAAGATACTAAAAATTGGAGGACGACCTGATACGATTGCCCCCTCAAGCCAATCATCGGTGCCATGAATGAATCTCGATCGTGATTTCATCAATTCAATTCGATTAATCTCTTCCGGGACGTCATCAAGTCCATACATTTCTACTGATTCGATAACTGAGTTATTGAGTTCTGAGAGAGATTCCTTGGACCCTGCTGTACCTCTTCTGGTACCCTTGACTACCACCATATCAAGTTCTAAATCAATTCCTGAGTGGTTTATTACATACGAGTAGTTGGACCTTTTGCAGATATCTATTATCATTGAGTTGATAATGCCTAGCTCATCTGCATCCCAGTCGCCCGTTACAGGAATATCGTAGTGTGCCGCAGGCCAGATGTCCTCAAGCTCCCTAGGGACCAGACCCAAAGGAGATGTCACCATCACTTGGTGCATCCTATTTGAGGGAATATTTTTCAGGAATCTGTGATGGCTTTGGGAAAGTCGGTATGGCTTGGTAGCAGAGCAAGGTAACAACACAAGTACATCAGACTGATGTGAGGGGGGAGTATGTAGATTGGATATTCTTTCCTTCCAATCATGTATCAGTTTATCTTGTCTGCTTGCAGGAGAGTTATACCGTAATCTCCTTCCTGAATTATCCACACTGGTAAGTATAGATCCATCAATGTTCTGAAGAAACAATTTGTCATGCCTCCTGAGTCTCTCCACCGACCTTGGACTAGAAAGGCTAGCCCTCTCCGCTTGTTCTCTAACTGTACCAGATCTAATTGCCGATCTCAAGGAGGCAATCGCTTGCGTCCAATGAGCAATTTGTGAATCCATGCTAGAGTCCTCGGATAAGGAGGGATCCGGGAACCTTGGGCCATCCGAAGTAAGGAGAATCCCGTTGGCAGATGCCATTCTTGACCTATTTAGATCAAAAAGATCTATCCCCATCCAAGAAAGGAGTGGGCAGTTGTCAGGGCCAGATATCCCTGGAGCCCAGATTAGAGAAGCGGGGAATCTCCTCCTGACAATATCAATGGCTTGTGAAAGCTTTCCTGCAGCATTAGAAAGCTGTGGGGCATCAGTGATTGCAATAACAGAGGGTTGTTTTTCTGAATTTACCAGCGAAATATCGTGGTGTAAAGATTGCCAGGAAATGGGTAAAAATTCAGTCCCGTGGCCGAACTCTCCGGAATCTGAGGAGGAGAGACTGGGTGGAAGCACAAGTCCTTCTGAAGATTGCCAAACATCATGTCCATCGAATGGATAGCATAGATTCCCCCTGGTAGAAAGGGTCAGTTTGGATGGAGGTTGAGATGAGTCCCTATTGAAACTGAACGGAGCTATTTCCAAAGGAAGGTTTTGGTCCAAATCAGACAGTATTAATCCTGGAGCCCATGATAAGGGTTTATTCCTGTCTCCCAGCGAGAAAAGTCTTGAAAATCGGTTCCTTGCGACTACTTCTCTGGAGAGCGCCCTTCCATTCATACATTGTCGAAGTGAACTTTTCGCTTGAAGGATTCTAAGGCATGACTGTCTCCGGGAGCCATGAGAACAGCACAGGCTGGTGCAATTTTTGTAATTTTACTACTGTCATTGATTCCTCAGACTGTTTCCTCCGAAGGTAATGAGGCAGAGTTGATTTTACAGGGGGAAAGCGAAGAGTCAGGGCCTTTTTGGATCCTGTTTACATGTAAGCTAGAGTCATGTCCAGGAATGGAGCTATCAATCATTTCGGATGGCGAGAGCTTCTATTATTCAGATACTCATCACGTAGAATGGAGTGGTATTGTAAAAAATTCCGTCGAATGGGAGTTAATGGGAAGTAATTCACTGGGGCCCGAGGATTTCATCATCAGTTCAATATCTAACGATAATGAGGGAGTAATTGAGGAGGAAGATCTTCCTGATATTATCCCTTCTCCCGGGCAGAATTCTGACTGGCCATTTATTGATTATTCCTCTAATTGCCAACTAAATAGATGTGATGAAACTAATTGGGAGGGAGATAGGTTAACTTTTACTGGTTCCTTGCAAAACTCTTCTGATGAAGATGCAATACTGGTGTTGGGAGATTTTGGAGATGTCGTTGAGATTTCCAAAATCAACAGTAGAAATTTAGTGGATTTAGAAGTCTGGTACAGAGGAGAGGAAAAGACTCTCGTTAGGAGTATTTCATCTTCCAACTTCGAAGGGTTACTGTTAGATTACCCTCAGGATTCTCAACTTTGGATTCGTATAGTACATTCCAGTTTGGGAGAGCTCTCCCCATATCAGTTCGATATAGTCCGTTTTGACGGAGACAGGGAAGGACCTGATGGACATGAGTTGCCTAATCCATGGATTTACGGCTACCAATTGCATGCGAATTCCACAAATGACAATGTGTTTCGAGGACATATATCGACTGGCGATGTCGAGGGTGACTCAATCTTGGTATCTTCGGGATCTAAGATTTTGATACGGTTAGAGTGTGAATTTACTGGAGGGGTTTCACTCGACATAGTAATTCACGAGATAGGGAATATGACCAGAAAGATTCTAGAAAATTTAGATGGCTGTCCTGAAGATTTGCAAACCCCAGAATCCACAATTGGTGTGGAATTTACTATGAGATCTGAGGTTCTTTCTGAATGGCGCATTGAAATTAATTCTCACACCAACGGTGATGGAAGTCTGAACGGTGATGCTCCTGACTTTCTTTGGACCGAAACGGGTCCTTCTGAATTTTGGACGAATCTAAGGCCTGGTCCTGGTTCCGTATCAGGGAGTCTTGGATTAGGGGATTTGGTAGACATTCACCCACTGGAAATCAATGATGAAAACGGTTCCCTAATAATGATTAGATCGGAAATTGATTCACCTGTCACATATCAGATACAGGAATTGAAGCAAGATGGATGGCAGATTTTGAATTATACTAATGGGGCAATGATTAGTTTGCCTAAGGGCAATCATGCGATTAGGGTGGAGGGGCTGTCTCCGATTATCGGGGATGTTAATTATGAGTTCACAATACTTTACTTGGGCGAAAACATTCCCGATGAGGGGGAGTTCAGAGACATGTCCCATCTTTTTACCAACTTCTACGTTCTAATTGGATTTCTAATGATTCTTCCTTTACTTGTGGTCCTGTGGTGGAATCGATCTGCAATCACCCAAAGAGACGGGGCTATGAAAGTTAACCAAAAACATGAGATTGAGAGATTAATTAGGCTCAGAGAAAAACTAACAAAATCAATGATTGAAGATATAGTTGATCCAAGAGAGATTGAGAATGCACTTGGGAAATTGGGAGAAACTCCATGGGAGGGTGTACTGGAGGAGTGGGGAAGCCCGGGCCTAAGGCATATGACCGACCAAATTGAGATTTGTGCTTGGCGCCCCATGGATGGTAGTTTCCTAATCATTGGCATTAGGACATTCGAAAAGAAGTGGACCCTGGCTGCATTAAATCTGAATTCTCCTGAGGGTTCAAATGTCGAAATTAATGGCATAAATCCATCATATGTTTATGAAGGCCGGGATATTTTCCTCGATTCATTAGAGCCTCACAGTAAGAAATTCTTGAGGATTTCAATAGGGGGAAATCCTTCAAGTATAGAGCTGGAGATATCTGGTTTGGTTAGTGGTGAACCATTAGCTGCAGTTCCCAGAGAGGCATTATCGTGGGAGGAATAGGAGTAATTACCCCCTCCTCCTAGAAGCCTCTCGCCTAATCCTGTCCTCGATTCCCTCTTTATCTGAGCCGAGTAAATCCGCCATCGATGAGATTTTTTTCTTCTGTTCTCTGGTTAGTTTTTCTGGCATATCCAATTTTAAGACTACCATTACCGAACCCCTCCTTGAGCTCCCCTGAATAGGTAGGCCCCTTCCTTTTATCTGGATAGTATCGCCGGGTTGCGATCCTGGATCTATTTTTACAGTCAGGCTCTTACCATCAATATGTGGTAGCTCAATTTTTGATCCTAAAACGAGGTCTGAGAATCCCACAGGGAGGCCCATTAGTAAATCGGAAGAGTCCCTTTCAAACCAAGGATGCCTCTGCACCTCTATCTCGATGTATAGATCCCCTGGAGGCCCTTTTTCTGATCTTGAGGCACCTCCATATCCCCTCATTCTTAGCCTGACTCCTGATGTAATCCCGGGTGGGATTGTGAACTTAACCCTCTTACTCTGTTGAGACCTTCCTTGTCCGCGGCATGATTCGCAAGGGTCCGTAATTATCTTTCCAATTCCTCCACATGATGGGCATTCTGAGACAGATCTTTGGGTGAATGGCCCAAGTCTCTCAAGCCTCTCAACTCTTCCTCTTCCATCACATGCCGGACAGGATTTGACATTGTTTGGATCCTTGGAGCCAGAACCATCACAGTCTATGCAATTTCTTAACGCCTCTATCTCTATCTCTTCTTCAGAACCGTCCATTGCTACTTGGAAGGCGACCTTGTGACGATAGATAAGATCGTCTCCTTTTGTTGACCGCCTCTTTGATGATCCGAAGAATTGGTTGAAGATGCCATCGAAGCCTCCACCGAATAAATCGTCCAGAGATATATTCACCCCTTGGAATCCTCCAGGCCCGAAGGGAGATCCCCCTGGTCCATTATGGCCGAACATATCGTACTTTCTTCTCTCCTCTGGATTTGAAAGAATGGCATAAGCCTCCTGTACTTCTTTGAATTTTTTCTCTGCACCAGAATCATCAGGATTCTTGTCAGGATGAAACTTTCTAGCCAATGACCGAAAGGCCTTCATGATGTCTCCGTCAGAGGCATTCCTGCTAAGGCCGAGAACCTCGTAGTAGTCCCTCTTCTCCGTCATCTTGTTACATGCTGTGTAAGGGGTGATTTGAATCGTTCCCTATTGAATCAATAAATTTCCGCATGATGAGCAGTACTGAGACCCGCTGTTATTGATCACTCCACACTGGCCGCATGATACTACAGGCTTGACGGTGGATGTTGTGGCTGGACCATCCCATGGACTGTTTCCTGCTTTTGACTTGGACTCCTTTTTCGCTAATTTCTTCTGAGTCTTTATTTTCGCTTTTTCTTGTTTGTTTTTCATTTTCTGGAGTCTCCTCTCAGCAGACCTGTCCAATGATGAGCTGAGTAGACTTGAAAACGAAGTTTTACTTTGTTTTTGCTTTGTCTCTTCAATTGCTTCCTCGTCAACGATAGTCTGCATTCCTGAAACACGAACCTCGGCCTCATACCCATCTTCAACCTCGGTCTCACTCATCTCAGTATTCAGACTGCCAACACTACCTGACATCCTTTTGGTGAGTTTTTTGCTTGCCCTTTTGCTAGGGGAGTTTGCTTTGGCCTCGAGTTTCTGTAGGGCCTTATCTGACCTCTCGTCCCAAAGTCCCCTGTCCTCACTCTTGTAAGTCTTGGACAATCTCCCTATTGCTTTAGATCTGTGATACTCATGATCCTCTATTCTGGAATATCTGGTAACCATAAACAATCCAACAAGGATAGCAATGACATGCAATGTTGCTTCTAGAGTGAAATCGTTTGAGATGACTTCATCTAGGGCGGGAATTCCAAATCTTAAAGCAACAATACACATCGTTGGCACAATCAATAATGCTAATGATATTGCTGGAGAACGATTGGTCATGGTCATTGCTCAGAAATTTACCATTTGAACCATTCGTGTTGAAGATTCAGGCAACATAACTTTCAGCCTATGCCATGTCGAGTGGGCATGATAAGGGAGATTGAGGTCTCTACCACAATACAGCCTTACGAAGACCTGAATTTAGTTGTGGATTCAGTAAGGTCATTTTTTCCAGATTGGGATCCCGATTTGCCTTCAAGAGATGATGGCTTTCCCTCGAACAATTCTCATGAAATAATTCATGGTTTCTCTTCTTCATTGGACTTGTTCTTGGATGCAATTAGAAGGCAGTCAATACTTGATACTGCATTGGATGCGATGACAATGGATGGGGATAACAGTATCTGCGAGTTCTCGATATCTAGACTTGCGTCTATGGCTGGCAAAGTTTCTTTTACTCTTGGTGAAAGGGGATTTGGAGGAAGTATAGACGTTTGTATCACTGGCACTAAGTTATTGCTGTGGCTGGAATCTGCGACATGGCACGAGGGAAGGAGAGGAGTTCCAAGATACGTCGGAGATGATATTTCGATGCAGAGAGATGGCAGATACACGGAGTGGTTCGACAAGAGTGGAAACTCAATCAGGGGTCCGGATTAGACTGTGGAATACCATTTAGACGCCAATCTTGTATAGTTGGCAAGTCCGCTGGTAGCCAATTTACTTCCAATAAATCTTCCCTGGCCAGCCATCGAGAGTCTCCGTGCTCCATGAGAGTTATTTCTTGGGGATCGACCAATCCACAATCAAAAATATGTAGATTCACATCCCTGTCCTTGTACGAATGGTCTATTTCGCAAATTTTCGATTTAGGACTGACTAGAATCCCTAGCTCTTCCTTAATCTCTCTAG
>MDSZ01079315.1_pt1 | contig 12586 bp, 9 predicted proteins | sample 811201 | NCBI WGS metagenome assembly MDSZ01 (sample SAMN05326647, study PRJNA326480) | marine metagenome | isolation source: seawater | place: Indian Ocean: North | collected 2010
AGCTATGCCGAGCTGGATAACATCGAGATTGAGCTGGGCGTATCTCAGCGGAGGCTGCGCCGGTGATGTCACGTCAGATCGACTCCAGCGGTGCGGCCCGATGGCTCAAGCGCGCGGAGCAGTTGGCCTGGGCACTGGATGACACCGGCGTCCGGCGCAACGTCATTGACGGCTATCTGGTTGAGGGTCGTCGGGTCGGCTCGCTGCGTACCGCCCGGGTGTTGGACCTGCCTGGGCGCTTTGTGCCGTTTGAGAATCTGAATGTCGCGTCGAACATTCCCGGCACTACTGAGCGGCCTTGGCCACTTGAGGTAACCGCCCCAGGGCGCGGGGTTATGCTTGAGCGCGCGCCGGGCGATGACGTTGAGTTCGCATTTGAACGACCGGCCGCCCCTGCATTGCAGACGGGGCTGATCGGCGAGCCGCCTACTGATCAGCTACGGTCGCTCGGCATTACCGTGCCCAGCGCGGCGCCGCACGGTGTTGTGCAGGTGCGCTTGGTGTGCCCGGCAAGCGATCCAGTGCCGGCGATCAATGCCAGCGCATTGACGATCGATTATCGCGGCGTCAGCGGACTCTGGGTACTGGTCAGCCGCTGGGGCGCAGGTGGGGCTCAGAAGCTGGACCTGATGATCAATGAGCAGGTTGTAACCGAGCTATTCGGCTGCCCCGTGCTGCAGCGCGCCGTCGTGCCGTGGGCCAACACGACCGAGGCAGAGCGGCGAGCCTGGGCAGCGATAACCGGGTCGACCGTTATCGTTGCGCTGCAGCTGTCGGAAAACACCCTGCCGTTGGGCGTAACCGCGTCGCTGGGCATCATGGTAATCCGACCTGTAGACGGAGAGTGGCAGGTGGTGCACAGCGTCAAACTGGCCCACTCCGACCTCAATCACCCCCTATTTGCGCCCCATACTCGCATCAGCCACTTAACCGGTGCACCAAAATCGCCAGAGCAGCTGTCCGGCTTTGACATGACCGTCACCGGCATGGCGACTGATGGGGTTGTTGTCCGCCTGACCAGCGTGGTTCGGCATGAGATTGACGCTACGGCCGTGCTGCCATTCTCGATCGGGCGGGGCAGCATGGTTGTCACTGGGCTGCTGCGCTGCGAACTGAACCTGCAAACCATGGCGTTGACGCACAGCGTTGACGCGGTGGCGACCGATGTCGGCAAAACTGCCGGCGCTACTGATCTGGCTACCAACCTCACAACCACAAACGGCATACCGGTCAGCGCCTATGTTGAGTCCTGGCTTGCGCCGGACTGGCCGATTCACTGCACGGTGACCTATGACGGGCTGGCACTGCACGAGCTCGTAGGCTTTGCCCTGGGCTACCGTGGTGCAACACTGAGCGCGAGCGGCCCGTCTGCCGCATACGGCTGGCGTGGCATGCACACATATCGAGATCCGGTAACACGCTTTGCCCTGCGGTCGCTTGTGCGAGACGAAACAGGGGCGGCGTCGGAAGCCGAGCGCAGCATTACGACCAATGCCTTCGGCTTCAACGCCATGACTCAACCCGGCTCTGAAATCACGCTGTACGACTACCCGCCGTCCTATACCGGCCCGCTGATCGTCGGCATCGAAGACGGGCAGGGCAACCCGCTGCAGGCCGCCAGCATTGGGCTCGGTGGCTTTGAGTTGCCGCTTTATCGTGGCGCTGAAACAGGCCGCGTCCTGGCTCGGTTGGAACTGGATGGCGTCGGCACTACGGAGGCTGCCTTGGCGGCCGGGGCCACCACGCCAGTTTCAACGTGCTATGCGATGCGCCGGCAAGTTGAGGATCAGCTGCTGCCGCATCGATCAGTGGTCACCTATCGCCTATCAGGCAACACGATTATTGAGACGCGCGAGGCCAACGAGGTGGTTGCTTACGCTGGCGCGGTATCGGAGCGGTATCCAGTAGGGGTGTTTTATGTCGGCAACGCATTGGCCGTGGCGCCATACGGGCGCATGGGGTGGGTATGAGTGAATTGATTTTGGCGCCAACGTTCATTTCTGTCGGTTCCGACGTGCCTACTAGGCGCTGGTCTCTTGGCAATCCTTCCGCTGAGGCAATGGCAGCCCTGCAGGTGCTTTCTTTGCCAGCGCCAGAATATTTCGGCGTTGGAGATAGGCTGTACAACCTCGTGTATAGCGATACCGGCGCTTGGTGGATGAATCGCTTTGATGACGCAAGAGATGCACCGCAGGTTTTGTTCTTCGCACCATACAGCACCGGTGTATTTGCGCCGGTTGTGACGCTTCCGGCGGCGGAGACCAATGCCTTTCAGCGCGGATACATCCTGGCGCCTTACCCTGGCGGCATTGTCGTTGCTCATGCATGCACCAGGCACTTTTATGTGATTACTGCCGAAGACGGGATCATCCTTGACCAGACCCTACCTGCATCTTCGCTTGGAAACGTGACAAGTACCATTCGGGCCAATTGCAACAATGTGGTTGCTGTTTGCTACCACAACGACGGCAGCGCTAAAGGCAAGATCGGGTTGGTAATCGGCCGGAGCGTTAACGAGGGCGGTGACCTTAGGTACGCAGGCATTGTTACTAGTCTCGCTACCCCAGGGGATGCGCTCTCGTATGCAAGCGACACGGTTTATGTTTCCGATGGGTCATCGTATTCATTCATTGAATACTTGGGGGCTGCGGTAACGGCGGAAACTGGAGTGGAAGGTGTGGCCTACCGAATCGCCGACTGGGTATACGGCTTCCTTGATGGGTCGCCGTCATATCTTGCTACGGCGACTGGTAGCAAAGAGTGGGTGATATATGCGGACGGGGAGGTTGACTGATGGGGCTGCTCATTGAGAAGTCGACAAGTGCGTGCACGTTGTCCGCAGGCACCTGGTCGGGAGCTACGTCATCCGTCGTTCAAATGACCCCCGATCTTGATAACACGACCAATGAAGGGATTGAGGCGGTTCCTGAAAACTTCCCGGAGCTGGAGCTAGCCTCTGGGCTTTGGGCGCTCGCTCCTGCACCGTCGCAGCCTGCGTTTTGGACGGGCTTTCAGCGAGCGATAGAAACCGTTGTAGAGCGTGCAGTCGAGCCCTCGGAACCGGATGTGCCGATTGGAGAGTTTATCGCCACATTCACGCTGACCGCTGGGCTCATGCCGATGGCGGGCAATGATGTGTACGGGTTTGTTGACGGCTTCTTGGGGGGCGTGTCGACAGACTATCTGGAGTTCGGCGATGTAGCCGGCATTCTTTACAGTCTCGCATGGGGGGGTGGCGTGCTGAGTATCGAGCTCGACGATATCGCCAGCGGGACAGACATTGGAATCACCATCGATGGTACGCCGTATGCGGTTGAGTGGGCTTCCGGCGATTACGGGCTTGAAGGCTACCTTGAGATTGCCGAGTCGCCCTTCGTTGATGGCGTCACCTACACCATCACCATTTCAATGAACGACCCGGTGGCGCTGTAACCGGGTAAGGAGCTGACTCATGGGCAGTATTGAATCAAGCCAGTCGTACCTGCAGGACTTTGCGAACAACGCAGTCGGTCGTGCGCAATCGCTGGCCAACCGAATCGGCAGCTTTGTGCCGGGATCGACGAACGTCGATTTCAGCTATCAGCCGAACAAGCCAAACATCCAACCGCCTCCGTCGATCGGGGATCTGCTGGCCACCGACACCAGCGGCGCTGCCAAGGCGTTTCTGGATGGCGAGACAGAAAAGTGGCTGGCTAAGTTCTTTCCGAACCTGGCCAGTGCCGCAGTCAGCCAGCCTGATGCCTGGGTCGATGGCATTCTGTCCGGCTCCGAGCCGTTTGGCCTGCCGAACGAGGTGCATGAAGCGGTAGTGCATGCAGGTCGGGACCGTGCGTACCGAACTGCCGATAGCGAGAAGGCCCAGATCCGCGCGGGCTACTCCATGCGCGGCTTCGCGATGCCGCCCGGGGCTGCCATTGCAGCAATGACCAACGCCGATATCCGCGCAAGCGACGCCATTGCCGAGGTAAACCGCACGCAGATGATCCGCGACGGCGAAATCAAGATCGAGCTGGCGAAGTTTGCTGCCCAGCTGGCCGGACAGTTGAAAACCAGCATGCTGCAGGTGCTGGCCAACTTCTACAACCAGTGGGCGGACGTGCTCAAGCAGAACACAGACATCGCCCGGGCAAAGGCGCAGGCCTATGCCGCGCTCACGTCGGCGCTGTCCAGTTACTACAACGTGGAGCTGGGCTTTGAAGAGCTGCGCCTGAAAGCTGCCGCCGGCAAGGCTGACGCTCAAGAGGCAACGAACAAGGCCAAGATGCAGGAGGGCGAGGTTCGGGCCGCACAGAACCGCGCCCTGGCCTCTGCTGCAGCCGCATTTGCCGATGCGTCTGGCAAGGCAGCGAACGCTCAGTCTTCTTTCCAAGCAGAGCTGTATACGGGCACGGCATCGTCTTGATGCCGCAATCCAGTCACATAGGCTGGAGGATGAACCTACTTGCGGAGCAATCAGATGGTCTCGTTGACGGACATCCCGGATCGTAAACCAAACCCGGTGGCAGGCTACCAGCAGAACGTGCAGCGTAACCGACAGGCACTGAGCAATGCTGCTGGTGCCTTGGGCGACCTCTACAAAGGCGCCGCAAGCACGCTGATCAACACGGCAACCGTGGTACCGCGCACAGTCGCCGGGATTGCTACTGGCGAGACGCCGATTACCATCGACAGCAATCTGCCGGACTATGGCGCGGGTGAGCGTGAGCGTGCTGCTCAGAAGGCACAGCGCCGTGCTGAGCGGGCAGCCAGCGTTCCAATGCCTGGACAGGAGTTTGCCCGCGGCGTTGCTGATCGGGCTGTGGCGCGGGCCACCAGTGCGCTGACCTCTATTCCTAAACCCTCCACGCCGTCGTCATCAGGGCAGGGCGGGAGTATCAACGCTCCGGCTTCGACTGCGGCGGCGGCACCAGCAGCCCCTGCCGTATCGCTTACCGAGCCGCCGGCCGGCACCTGGGCTGCTGTTGGAAACGGTGTTGCAGGCCGCCGCAATGCCCAAGGCGTGGCCGAGTTTACTGACAGTCCGCAGGCTTTTGCTGGAGCGCAGCCGGGTCGTGTTGGTGGGCTTGGTGACGGTATCGGTGGTTTGTCTGTCGTCTCTGGTGGTCGCGAAGCAATGGATCGCAACCTGCTGGCTACCGAGATTATGCAGCAGACGCGGCGCGAGCAATCGAACCCGAATTACCTGACGGTAGTGGGGGACAGCAGCCGCGAGATTGCCGCACCGAAAAATGCCTATGACCGTCTGGTGGCTGATCGAGCCAACCAGGAGCAGGCTGATGCCCGCGCCGGCCGCTCGAATGCGCGCCTTGATCGAATTGCCGGTGGCAACCAACGTATTGCCCAGCTGCAGGGGCAGCTTGAGCAAAGCGCACAAGCGCGCATCGATAACGAGCGAAACAACCGGGCGGCGACACGACTGGATGACTTGAGCAGCATTCTGGCTGATCCTAACCTATCGCCAGAGCGTCGGGCGCAGATCGAGCGCACTATGGGATCGCTGACGGTTTCGGCGAAGGATCGTTATGTTCCGCAGGATACGATTCTTGACTACGACGCAGAGGGTAAGCCGATAGTGGGCCGGACCGCTCTGGACGTTCTGAGCGGCAATTTGGTTGGGCAGGAGGCGCGGCAAGCACAAACAAACCTGACATCGGAGGGCATGATGTTTGCTGGCACATACCAAGGCAAAAGAGTGTATCGCGACCAGAACGGTCAGTTATTTGTAGACGACTGAGGAGCGGGTTCGTACTCACCACTGAACGGAACCACTCGTTGAGCTGGCGTGTACGGACCATTGAATGGCTTCAGCCCCATCCTTGCAGCGACGTCGGCCTGAGTGTCATACAAGCGATAGCACGCGATTCTCGTTTGATATCCGGCAACGTTGCTTCGGGTGTCACTGGCTTTGTCCAATGCGCACTCATCTCCAGAGTCATAGCCGAAGAACCCACGGCCTGATCCTTGCTCAACTGATTGAAGGCCGCCCGGATGCTCCCGGAGGCACAACCGAATAGCGGATCGCGCCGCCTGATCATTCTGCACCCCCTCCAGCTTGTCGAGCAGGCAGGTGGCGTAGTTGCCGGCAAAGGCCCCAGGGGCTGCGAGGGTGAGGAGGAGCAGGGCTGCTGGTTTCATGTTTTGGCCGCTTGATTGATCAACTTGTTAGGATGTCCGCACGGCTTTGTAAGTGCAAGGGTTGCCGCGCTTGCTTTCCGGCTTGCAATGCTCAGCAAAAAACGTAGGCTAGCCGCACGGCGCGAATAGGGAGATGGCGCATTGAAAAAATTGGATCGAGTGGCACTGCCGCATTCGTTGCGGGCTGCTGAAAAGCGTTTTTTGCGCAGTATTCGCAACGCAAAACCTGGCGAGCAAAAAAAGAAAACGCGCAAGAGGAAGCGAGGTGGCCGAAATAACATTGAGGCTCCCTCGAAGCTTGACCTTTATAGCACCAAGAACCAGAAGGCGTTCATTCAGTTCCTGAATGATCTGAGGTCTAAAGCCCGCACGTGTAAACGAATTTTCATCAGCTTCAGGAATACTCATCGTATCACTGCTGCGGCCGGACTTTTATTGGTGGCAGAGGTTGATCGTATTGTTGTCGCACACCCCGATTTGCGCATTCGTTGTTCGTTTCCGCCGAGTGCGTCTGAGGGGCAATACAGAAACTCTCACAGCCTGGTGGAGAGTGCACTCAAGCAAATCGGCTTCTTCCGTCTGATTGGGCAAAGCTCACCCAAGCTAACTAATCAGGCTAGTGTCCGGCGATGGCGTCAGCGCTCCGGCGATACGGCGGACGGGAGCCTTGCAGGTTCGCTACTTGCAGAGATCGGTGACTCTCTTCCTCGGTTGGCGCGCCAGAAGATGTATCGAGGGGCAATTGAGGCAATTTCGAACTGCGTGGAACATGCGTATCCAGACCCTGACTCCGATCAGGATCCTAATTTTACTGATAGGCGTTGGTGGATGCTGGTTGGTCTAGATGAGGAGCGTGTTTCAATCGTTGTTTGTGACCTCGGTGTCGGAATTCCTATCACAATCCCCAGGAAGCATGATCCGAGCCTGATCGACACCTTGTTTGCATGGTGCGGGGTATCAAAAGGTCGGGAGACTGATGGAGAACTAATTCGTGCTTCGACCTATCTCAGAAGGACTCGTACTCAACTGACCAACAGAGGGCGAGGCGGAAAAGATGTTAGGTCGATCGTTGATGCTTATCCGACAGCAAGGCTGAGCATCCGAAGTAACAAAGGAGCGTACACCCTCACCGGGGAGGACTGTGCGCCGGCAAAGAAAGACAGGAGTAGGCGCTTTATCGACGATACGAACAACCGGGAGTCCATCGCGGATTACCGACAATCAATCCATGGTACTATCATTGAGTGGACGTTGTCCCTTGAGGACCTTACCAAATGATCGAAGTGAAAGTTCTGGCATTCAGCGAGTTTCCTGGCCCGCGCAACGCCAAGATTGGGTCAAACTCCGGCGAAGAATTTCGCGACACTGTTTTGATCAAGCAAATTGAGCTGAACGGCATCGAGAATATCGTTGTTAATCTCGATGGAACGGCTGGTTATGGCTCCTCTTTTTTGGAAGAGGCCTTTGGCGGCTTGATTCGCAAAGGCTATAGCTACGAGCTTGTACGATCCCTCTGTGACAGGATGATCTCGAATGATGATCCGTCGTTGATTGACGAGATCAGAGGATATGTCGAAGAAGAGGGATCGAAACGGAAAGGCTAAGCATGGATGCGGATAAAGAGATTTTTGCGCTTGCTGGCTGGATTACAAGCGTTATTTTGGGCGTGACGGGCCTGGGGTTCAGCTCGCTTGGTTGGTTTGTCAGGGGGCGTCAAGCCCGCCAGTTGGCTGTTCAGAAAGACATCCATGATGCAGTTGATCGAGCAGTTAAGGCGCTAGCTGACTATGAGGACGCGGTGTACGAGTTCTGGTCTGATCAAGCTTCTAAGGTTCGTCTTGATCAGTTGATCACTCTCCACAGCCGCTGCATCTGGCATTTGCGTCAGCTAAATAATCTCCGTGCTTTTGATATGCCGAACCCTGATTTGGGTGATATGCGCCGGTATGCAACGCTTGATGCTGAAACCGCAGTACGACCTGAGCCGAAGCCGGGGCGGCTTCGCAAATTTAGCCGGGCAACCGCCAAAATATTGAACTCTGAGTTTCTCAAGAAGAGCTGGAAGTGATCCTGAGAATACTTACGTCAAGCCCGCTCCGCGCGGGCTTTTTTGTGCTCGCGATAACCAATTGCACCCTCCATCCAGTCACATAGCCTCCCGGGAAATGTTCATTTTCCGGGGTGTGTTATGGCTCTCAAACCGTTCGATGGTCAACTGGATGAAGTCGCGGAGCCACCGCGCCGGGTCAGACCTTTTACTGGCACGCTGGACGACATTACCCCTCCCGCATCCAGCAACCAGAACACTTCCCTTTCTGGCGATCTGCTGACAGATCTGAAGCGCGGGGTCCAGAAGCTGCCTGGCATGGTCACAGGCCTGTCTGATCTGCCGTTCGCTCTGACCATTAACGCCCGTCCCAATGACAAAATCGCTGATGCCCTTGGTGAGCTGACCGGTTTCCAGCCGTCCAAGTGGGCTGAAGAGGCGAAACAGGAATACAGCCCCGAGCGCCAGGCAGCACAGGCTGAAATCGACAAGGCTTGGGAGGACGGCAGCGCTGGCGACATCGCGGGCGCGTATGCGCGAAACCCGGGGAACATTGCTGGCCTGATCGCCGAGTCGGCTCCATCGATGCTGGCTGGCGGCTTTATTGGCCGGGGCGCGCTGCTTGCGGGGCAGGGAGTCAAAGCGCTGGCGGTACCAGCAACGGCAGCTCAGGCAGCACGGCAAGCGGCTATTGCGGGTGGCGCAGGCGAGGGCGCGGTTACGGCCGGCACGATGATGGACCAGATTGATCGTGAGGTAGATCCGCGTACTGCTGCTTTGGCCAGTACCGGTGCCGGTGTCACTACCGGTCTACTTGGTGGCGCTGGCGCAAGACTGACGCAACGCATGGGCCTGGCCGACCTGGAGAGCACCATTGCTGGTGGTGCCGGTGAGTTGGCCGGCAAGGCGCCGGGGCTTGGCCGGCGGTTGGCAGGCGGGGCGCTTACAGAGGGCGTGTTGGAAGAGCTTCCGCAGTCGGTGCAGGAACAAGCGTGGCAGAACTGGGCAGAGGGTCGGCCCTTGGATGAAGGGCTGGCGCGTGCGGCAGTAGAGGGAACCTTGGCTGGTGCTGGCGTTGGCGCTGCGATGAACGTGAAGCCGCGTCGCACACAGGATCTGCAAGCAGAACCACCTGTGGATCCAGTCGCTGCGCCTGAGACACTCGCATTGCCCGCTCCAGGTCCAGCCCGTGAACCTGCTGGTGGGGTTTTGTCGCGGGCTGCCGCCAAGTTGCCTGCGCCAGAGCCGGTGTTGGGACTGCCGGCCCCGGAGCCGGCCATGTATGTCGACTCTGAGGGTAATGCCCAGTCGATCGGGCCGGTGCGCAATGTTGATGGAGAGATGCGGCCGGAACCGCAGGCGCGGGTGCCGATGGCTGACCCTGCTGCCAGCACCGGTGGTAGGGGTATGTACGATCAGGCGCCGCTGGGCGAGTCCCCTAATGTGGATACCGCAGAGGATGTCAGGGTCGCAAACCGGCAACGCCAGGCTGAGCTTGATCAGGAGCGCGCCGACAGGCTGGCTGCAGCGTATGTAGACGAGGCCAACCGCGCGGCAGCAAAGGTCGTGCAGCTGCGCCGCGAGCAGAACCAGCCTGAACCAGAGTTCACACTGCCGCGCGGGCTTGAGTTGGCGGATAAGCAGAACCATGGCCGCTGGCTGAACGAAAGCTATCGGGGGAGCGTTGAGGCACTGATTGCCCAACTGGAGAAGGGAGGCGGCGTCGCTTACGTTCGTGATGCCAACGACCGGATTACTGGCCGCACGCCTTCGTCTAATCCGAAGTGGTGGCAAGACATGGATGCGTCGGTTAAGCCGGGCTCTGTCGAGGAAGGGCGCCGTATCATTAACAAGGCCCTGGAAGGCAATAGCTTGGGGCCCAAGCAGGCGCGATTTGTTGTCGCGATGATGGATATTGTCGACGACATCCGGCTGCCTCCGCAGCAGGCCGAACAGAACCGCGCTATCCTGCAGGAGCTTGAGTGGGCGGCCAGCGGTGAGGCTGCCCGGAACCAGGCTGATCTTGAGCGAGGCGCGGTTCGTGACTATGGCATTTCGGAGCAGGACGACGCTGAGCTCTACGCCTACCTGTCGGGGAAGGTTGAACCGTTCAGCCTCAAGGATCTGACACCTGACGAATCTGTTCAGGTCTGGAACGATCTGCAGGCGATTGATCAGCCTGTGCTTGACGATACCAGCGCACAAACCGCTGAGGCCGGCGCTGGTGGCGAAATTGAAACCGATTTCAAAGGGGTGGTTTATGGCTCTGACCAAGGAGCAGTCGAAACTGGCGGCGAAGTTCCTGCACGCGAAGGGGTACCGGGCGACCGACAAGGGCTTCGAGAAGATAGCGGAACCGTACCCTCTGGACGACAACCCGACAGCTTCCAACTCGAAACCCAAACCGAAGAGCAGCTAGCTGCCCGGGCGGAGGCGCAGCGTCTCAGTGAAAAAGCAGATGATGAAGCCGGGCGCCAAGAAGAACAGCGAGTTGACGCCGATCGTCAGCGGGAGACCTTCAATCTAACCGGTTCCGATCGCGCCGCAGATGTAGCTGCAGCGTCCGGGCAGACCGATCTTCTTTCCGGCAGTCAGCCGGAGTCCAAGCCAGCAGAAGAATTTGTTCTGGCGTCCGATGGCACCGTGAACTTTGGTGAAATCACTGCTGACATGGCTAAAGTCATGGTGCGTCAGGCCGGGAAAATCCGACTTCAGCAGGGCGTCCAAAACTCCGACGGTACCGGTTACGGCTTGGCTCATATTGAGGCAAACCATGGCGAGCAGATTCGTGGTGCCGGTTACGAGTCGGTGGAGCAGTTTGTCAGCGAGTCTATCTCTGGCATGGATAGCGTGTGGTCACCCGGTAAAACCACGCAGCTGGTCGCATTGCAGTCCAGCAAGAAGGGGCAGGCGATGTTTATTCAGCTGCAGCCGGCGGTTGATGAAGCGGGGGACTATTACCGGATCAATACAGCGTTTCCGGTCAGTGGTGGTTATGCCCAGAAAAGGGAGAAGCGAGGCTGGAAAAAGCTCTGGAGCAGGGACCCCGTTCCTGCTGATGCGTCCGGCGCACCGGGCTTCGCTGGCCAAACCTCTCAAGCCGGTGAGGCGGCCCCCGTGGTAAGCCCCCAGAGTGATATCAGTGTAGCACAGCCAAAAGGCAGCAGTGAGCCGGAAAAGGTTGAGGATGCAGGGGAAAAGCTGGGAGGCGCCCGCAAAGATGAACTGCGCTCTGTACGTGATCGCCTTGAAAACATGGACGACGAGGCCATAGCCGGCAGCACGTTGAGTGAGCTTTGGCCAAAGGGGGAGGTCGACAAGATCGATGATCCATTCCACGCCGCTGCGTATTGGGCTTTGCGTTCCGAAATTCCTGCCAAGCCGCGTGTTGCCTACAAACTGAAGCGGTGGGTCACCAAGATCAAAGAGGCACGCTTGACCCTGGGTTACCTGGCGTCGCTGGGTGCTGACGTGTCGCTTGCTGAGCTGCGCAAGGCAAGCCCGGCGCTGCGCTCATTTGCCAACAAGGTTGAGTTGCTGGCAGCCGTAGAGCGCTCGCAGTGGTCGCGTGTGGGGCGGGTTGAGCACCGAACCGGCCGGTACAGCGAGAACGGTGAAATGGTGCCGGGGTCGTGGTTTGAGGTGGAAATCGATAAGCGCCGGCAGGTGTTCCGTGGGCATGACGCGATGGACAGTGCGTTGCCCGACATCAAGAAGGCCCTTGCGCCTGATTCCGCGCCTACGCAGGAAATGAAGTTTGCGATCTACAGCAGCACTTACACTGGTCGGGCGTTCATCATCAAGGACGGTGACAAGAAAAAGCGCCACCTCAAGGACTTTGACGACGTAAACGCTGCCAAGGCCTATCTGCAGGACAACCACGCGCAGCTGGTTGAGGCCTGGGAGGCGGTGAAGAACAGGGACAACGTCACCAAGGGCGATATCCGCCGCAGCACCAATGCACCGCGAGTAGGACAGGATTACCGTGAGGGGAAGGATGTAACGCCAGAGCAGTTTCTGGAGGCATTTGGCTTTCGTGGTGTCGAGTTCGGCAACTGGGTCGGCCAGGGCAAGGGCGGGCGTGAGCGACAGGGCATGCTGAACGAGGCGTTTGACGCGTTTATGGATTTGGCGGGTATCGTGGGTGTGTCGCCGAAAGCTATGAGTCTGGAGGGCACCCTGGGCATTGGCTTCGGGTCGCGCGGGATGGGTGGCAGGGCCGCTGCACATTTCGAGCCGGACAGTGTGGTTATCAACCTGACCAAGACCAAGGGTGCGGGCAGCCTGGCGCATGAGTGGTTTCATGCGCTGGACAACTACTTCTCGCGCAAACGAGGCGGGCCGGTGCCAATGAAGGGTCGCAGCAAGGCAGCCCAGAATGAATACCTGAGAAATAATTTTGTG
>MDSZ01247196.1_pt1 | contig 12585 bp, 11 predicted proteins | sample 811201 | NCBI WGS metagenome assembly MDSZ01 (sample SAMN05326647, study PRJNA326480) | marine metagenome | isolation source: seawater | place: Indian Ocean: North | collected 2010
CCTTGAAGTTCATTTACTACTGCTTGCACTCTTGAGCCTCTCATACCGACGCAAGCTCCAACAGGATCTAATGATGTATCAACAGCTTTAACACATATTTTAGCTCTACTTCCTGGATCTCTTGATGAAGATTTAATCTCAATTAAGCCATCATAAATTTCTGGAACTTCTTGAGAGAACAATTTTTCCATAAACTTAGGGTGAGCTCTTGATAAAAAAATTTGTTGACCTCTTGGCTCTCTTCTAACATCGTGACAATAAGCTTTAATTCTATCTCCAGCTTTAATATTTTCTCTTGGGATCATCTCATTCTTTTGAATAATTGCCTCTGTTCTTCCTAAATCCACAATAACATTTCCAAATTCGAGTCTTTTAACAATACCACTTAAAATTGTATCTTTTTTATCTATAAATTCATTGAATTGTCTTTCTCTTTCAGCTTCTCTTACATTTGTAGTAATCACTTGTTTTGCTGTTTGAGCTGCAATTCTTCCAAAATCAAAAGATGGAAGAGGTTGTAAAATTTCATCTCCTACTTTTTTTTCTTTATTTAATTCATTAAGTGAAATTGCATCTTCAAGTTTGATTTCTATATTAGTGTTTTCTGGATTATCAGAAATAATTAATTTTCTAAAAAGTTCAATATTTCCATTTTCTCTATTAATTAGAACTTTAATTTCGTTGTCTTGACCAAATTTTGACTTGGCAGCTTTAGCAATACCAGTTTCCATCGAACTAATAATTAGTTCTTTGTCAATAGATTTTTCTAAAGCTACTGCTTCAGCGATTCTCAATAATTCTAACTTGTCAGCTCTTTTATTTAACATTTTTTTGTTTGCTCCAAAAAAAAATGGGCTCAAGCCCATTTTTGTAATTCAATAATGTACGTGCAATATATAAAAGTTTTTTGGTAATTCAATAAAAACTATTTTGAAAAAACCTTAATTTTATTAGTATTTTCCCAAGAAAAAGCTCCATTACTTTCAGGTGTTCTACCAAAATGACCGTATGCTGCTGTTTTTTCATAGATTGGTTTATTGAGACTCAGCATTTCTCTAATACCTCTTGGACTTAAATCAAAATTTTCATAAATCTTTTGCTCTACAAATTTTTTTTTCTCTAAATCATCATCAAACAAATCAACATATATTGAAAGTGGCTTTGATACACCAATGGCGTAAGCCAATTGTATTAAGCATTTATTAGCAATTTTAGATGCAACAATATTTTTGGCTATATACCTTGAGGCATAAGCGGCTGATCTATCAACTTTAGTCGGATCTTTACCAGAAAATGCTCCGCCCCCATGTGGGGCTGCACCACCATAAGTATCAACAATAATTTTTCTTCCAGTTAATCCACAATCTCCATCTGGTCCCCCTATAACAAAATTTCCTGTTGGGTTTACATAAAACTCATCTTCATTAAATCCATCTAAAAAATTCTCTGGAATTGAATTTATCATGTATGGTCTAAGTAATTCTCTTACTTTTGCCTGATCAACATCTGGTGAATGTTGTGAAGAAATTACCACAGATTTTACTTTTTTTGGTTTTCCATTTTCGTATTCAAATGTTACCTGGCTTTTTGAGTCTGGTTCAATATCTTTTAATTTTCCGGATTTTCTATCTTCTGCCATTAATCTTAAAATTTTATGAGAATAAAAAATAGGTGCTGGCATTAATTCATCTGTTTCATTACAAGCAAATCCAAACATTATTCCTTGGTCGCCTGCACCCTCATCTTTATTGCCTGATGAATCTACGCCCATTGCGATATCAGCTGATTGTGAATGTAAATGACTTTCTATTTTTGTAGCTTCTTTCCAAGTAAAACCCTCTTGATCATAACCAATATCTTTTATGCAATCTCTTACTTTTTGAATTAATTCATCCTTTTTAATTTCAGGACCTCTTACTTCACCAGCAAGAACAACTTTATTTGTTGTTGTTAATGTCTCACAAGCGACTCTTGAAAATGGATCATTTGATAGATAAGTATCAACTACCATATCTGAAATTCTGTCTGAAACTTTGTCAGGATGTCCCTCGGAAACAGACTCACTCGTGAAAAGATAATTTTTTAAATTACTCATTTTAAAATTCTATTAAATGAAAATATCAAAAAAATATATAACAAAATTATCACTAAAAACATTTTATTCCCATATTTAGAAAATACTGTTTCTTTAAAAACTCTTTTATCGACAAAATCAATATATCCTGATTGACCGAATTCAATTTTTTTTTCAACATTACCTACTGGATTAATTATTGCTGAAATCCCATTATTAGCAGATCTAAATAGATATTTGCCACTCTCAATAGCTCTAAATATGCTATGTGTAAAATGTTGATATGGCCCAATAGAGTCTCCAAACCATCCATCTTCTGAAACATTAATTATAAAATCAAAATTTGAATTTTTAAAAATATTTCCTGAATAAATGATTTCATAACAAATTAGAGGCAATATTGTTAAATCGAAATCTAGTTTTTCAATTGAAATAATCTCTCTTCTTTCACCACCACTAAAAGATTGATAATTATTAGTTAACGAATTAAGACCAACTTTTTTTAAAATTTTTTCTAATGGTAAAAATTCACCAAATGGAACTAGTTTTACCTTTTTATAATCAGATATCAGATTCAAATTATGATCGAAAATAGTAAAAGTATTATAAAAACGATCCTCACCATTTTTTTTTTCATGGCTATTAATTCCAATTGCTAATAAATGATTTTTGCTAAATCTCTCACTAAATAGAAATTCAAATTCTTTTAATTCTCTCTGATTTACATTTGGGATTATTCCTTCAGGCCATAAAAAAATTGTTTTTGTCGTAATATCTGGCTGACTTATTTCAATTAACTCACTAATTACCTCAGTTGTTTTTGAATTACCATAAAACCTATCTAAACTAATTTTTGAACCCACGATTCTAAATAAATATTCATTATTAATAATATTTAATGATTTAAATGATTTTATATTTGACAGCCCAAAAGTAAAAAGAAGGATGGGTGATAATAAAAGAAAAACACACACAAAAATTTCTTTTCTGCTCTCTCTTAAAAGCAATATTGCGGGGCTTGCAAAGAAAGTTATACATAAGGTATTAAAGCTATATGTTCCTATAAAAGATAGAATTTGTAATATCTCTAAATTCTTGGAAAAACTAAATGCAATTAAATTCCAAGGAAAACCAGTTAAAATATTGCCTCTAAGAAACTCAGTAAGACCCAATAGAAGTGAAAACAAAAATAAATTGCTTAAAGGTTTTTTTATATTAATTATAAAAAAACAATAAGTAGCTAGACCATAAAAGATTCCAAGAAATAATGGTATTATAATGAGTGTAAAGGGAATTAAAAAACTATAGTTTTCATCAAATGTAAGTGAAATTGGAATCCAGTACAGATTAGTAAAAAAATAACCAAAACCAAAAAACCAACCATATAAAAAAGAATATTTCTTTTGATCTGAAAGTTTTTTTTGAAAAATATAAATAAATAATAAACCTATAGTAATAAAATTGATAAATAAATAATTGTATGGTGGTAAGCTTAAAGAAGTTAGAGCACCAATGATTATTAAAAACAGAAACTCTAAATATATTTTATTTCTCAAAATTAATTAATTTTTTTAATTACTGACTGATAAATATTTTGCTCTTCCTTAAACATTTTTTTATAATCTTTTAATTTAATGTGATCGAAGCCCAATAAATGTAAAAAACCATGAATAAATGTTTTGATAACCTTATCTTTAAATAAAATTAAACTTTGATTTTTGGGCTTATTCATAAAATTGAAACTAATTACAATATCACCTAAATACATATTATCTTTTTTTATAACTTTATTTTCAAATTGAAATGATAATACATCTGTTGGTTTATTCTTATTTCTAAATTTTTTATTTAATTTTTTAATACTTTTGTTGTTAGATAACAATAATGTAAGTGACAATTTTTTATTTGAAAATTTATATTTTTTTGGAAAACTTTTACATATAGAATTGAAAAAAAATTCTGCCTTTTTAATTTTTTTTGACCAATTTTTTTCCTCAGATACAACTTCTATCTTAATCATTATGATTGCTATAAGCTTTCACAATCTTTGAAACCAATGGATGTCTTACTACATCAGAGTGATCGAAATCTATTACTGAAATTTCATTTAAATGAGATAATAATTTTTTAGATCTATCAAGACCAGACATATTTTTATTTGGTAAGTCTATTTGTGATGGATCTCCATTGACTACAATTTTTGAATTTTCCCCAATTCTTGTTAGAAACATCTTTATTTGAGTATCAGATGCATTTTGAGCCTCATCTAGTATGGCAAATGAATTTTTCAAAGTTCTCCCTCGCATAAATGCTAATGGAGCTATTTCAATGTCCCCAATCTCTATCATCCTTTGAATTTTCTCAAAATGGAATAAATCGTACAAAGAATCATATAAAGGTCTAAGATAAGGATCTACTTTTTCTTTCATATCACCAGGTAAAAAACCTAATCTTTCGCCAGCCTCAACTGCAGGTCTTGATAAAATTATTCTCTCAATTTTTTTTTCAAGCAGCATAGTTAAACCAACTGCAACAGCTAAAAATGTTTTTCCTGTGCCCGCTGGCCCTGCTGAAATAACAATATCACTCTGTCTTAACGCTCTTACATATTCTTTTTGTTTTTCTGATCTTGGAATTATAGATTTTTTTGGTGTTTTGATAATATCAGTGACATTTTGATTTTTAACTTTTTCATTAATCATAAATTTATCTATAGATGATAATATGTCCTTATTTTCAATATTTCCATTATTAATAAACTGATTGGCTAGAAATTGTATTGCGTCTTTAACCATTTCATTTTTATCTGGATTTGACTTAATCAGGATGGAATTTCCTCTTGAATATAAATTTGACTTTGTGATTTTCTCTAATTCTTTGAGATTTTTATTAAATTCACCAACAACTCCCATAAGTAAATCGTTATCATGAAATATTACACTTAGTGTATTATTATCAGAATAAACAAATTTTAAATTGTTATCAAAATTTTTTTTTGTGCTTATGTTCAAATTTTAAGCTACCTTTTGATTTGTTTCTTCTACAGCTTGACCAAATAAAGTGTTTCGATTGCTATTTTTTACTTTTACTTTCACAATTTTTCCAATTAGGTTATCACTACCATTAAATAAGACTGAAGTCATGTATTCAGATCTGGCAAAAAGTTTGGACTTATCCTCAGTTCGATTCTCTACAAGCACATTTATTATTTTATTCTCTAATGTTTTATTCATATTAACTTGATTATTAAATAATTTTTGCTGAACAATTTCTAATCGTTCCAAAGATTTTTTTTTATCTATTAATTTTAAGTCTGCCGCAACAGTTCCGGGTCTTGGACTAAAGATAAAAGAAAATGAATTTATAAATTTTATCTCATCGATAAGCTTAGTAGTTTCTTTAAAATCATTCTCATTCTCTCCTGGATAAGCAATAATAAAATCGCTTGAAAATTCAATACTTGGATTTATTTTTTTTAATTTATTATATATTTCATAATAAGTTTTTATTGAGTGTTTTCTATTCATTAATTTTAAAACTTTATCTGAACCACTTTGAACAGGTAAATGTACCAGAGGCATTAATTTTTTTGAATTTTTATAAACATCGATCAAATCATCACTCATATCTTTTGGATGCGAAGTTGTATAACGAATACGCTCTACTCCAGAAAGTTTTTCAAGTCCTTGAATTAAGTTTGACAATCTTAAATTTTCATAATTGTAAGCATTTACGTTCTGTCCCAATAATATAATTTCTTTTGATCCTCCTTCAATTAATTGTTTGGCCTCAGACATAATTTGATCGAAAGGTCTAGAGTATTCAGGTCCCCTTGTATACGGAACTACACAGAAATGACAAAACTTATCACAACCTTCTTGTATTGTTAGAAATGAGGAAACTTTTGATGTTTGATTTTTTATTTTGTTCAAATATTTAAATTTTGTTAATGCCTCAAAGTCTGTTTCCTCCTTTCTCTTTTTTTTGTTCTGATAATTAAGGATTGTCTCATTAATTTTGTGATAAGCTTGAGGGCCTATAACTAAATCAATATAAGGTTCTCTTCTTAACATTTCCTCATGTTCTGCTTGAGCAACACAACCTGCAACTATCACCAGTGGCTTAATTTTTGATCTAAATATTTTTTTTACTCTACCAATTTCATGGTAAACTTTTTCTTTTGCTTTATCTCTAATATGACAAGTGTTTAATAAATAACAATTAGCTTCTTCATACTTATCAGTTTTTTCAAAATCAATTTTTTTAACTATTTCGTATATTCTACTAGAATCATACTCATTCATCTGACAACCAAAAGTCTTTATAAAAATTTTTTGGCTCATTATTTTTCAGATTTTTTTTTTACACCATATAACTCGAGTTTATGATCAACCAAAGTGTATCCAAATTTTTCTGCAACTTTTTTTTGAAGATTTTCTATTTCCTCATCTACAAATTCTATTATTTCTCCAGATTTGACATCAATCAAATGATCATGGTGGCCTTCGTTTAATTCTTCATATCTTGCTTTACCACCTTTAAATTCATGTTTAGTTAGAATTCCAGACTCCTCAAATAATTTTACAGTTCTATAAACAGTTGCAATACTAATTTTAGGATCAATTTTTGAAACCCGATTGTAAAGCTCATCTACATCTGGATGGTCTGAGGATTCGGACATTACTTTTGCTATAATTCTTCTTTGTTCAGTTAATTTAACTCCTTTTGATAAACATTTTTCTTGTATTGTTTGTGACATAATTAATTCTAACTCAAATAAATCGGATTAATCAAATTCTTTTTAACCTTCAATTTATCACATAGATTCGGAATATTTTCATATTTGTTCTTATTTAAATCCTCAAAATCTTCAAAACTAAAGCAATAATAGTCAATTTTTTTTGCAACAAATATTGCCTTAACTACTGCAAGAGAATTCCGAATTCCTGCAAAACTGCCTGGGCCTCTATTAACATATAATTTTGAAATTTCGTTAATTGTTAAGTTATGGGCATTGATAAAGTCATTAATTAAAATAGTTAATTTTTCATAATTAGTTTTACTATTCTCATGACTGATATTATAAATATTTCCATTCTTAATGAGCATTAAAAATATTTTATCGTTTGCAGCGTCAATTATTAAGTTATTCATTTTATTACTTTTATTTTTATCTAATTCTAAAGCAGAAGATAATAATATCAAACAATATTCAAAAGATGAGGGGGTTTTGTCAATTATGTACCACCGATTTGATGAAAACAAATATCCTTCTACCAATGTGAAGCTAAATATTTTTTTAAAACATATTCAATTAATAAAGAAACTAAATTATGAATTCATCCATCCAAACGATTTTCAAAAAAATTTTGATGTTCCGAAAACTCAAAAAAAAATTCTAATAACAATTGATGATGCATTTAAGTCATTTTATGATGTTGCTTGGCCTTATTTAAAAAAGAATAAAATTCCATTCATTTTATTTGTTTCAACGAAGCCAGTTGGAAATAGAGGTTATATGACGTGGCAACAAATTAGAGAAATTGATAAAGAAAATTTTGCCATTATAGGGCATCATTCTCACTCTCACGATTATTTGATTAATGAAACCAATGAAGATTTTATAAAAGACATAGAAATTGCAAATCAGATCTTTAATAAAGAAATTGGATATATACCGAATTTATTTTCATATCCCTTTGGAGAATATTCTGAATTTATGAGAAAATATATTTCCAAAAGCTTTACCTACGCTTTCGGGCAACATTCGGGTGTAATTGATGTTAACAAAGAAAAATTTCAACTACCAAGATTTCCTATAAATGAAAAATATGGTGAGATTGAAAGATTTACCTCAATTATAAAAACCTATCCGCTTGAATATAAAAACTTAATACCAAGAGAAAAAAAATTAACCAAATTGAATAACCCACCTACTTTTTCAGTAGAATTTTTTAAAAATCAAAATAATATAAAAAATATTAATTGTTATTCTAACGAGGGCGATAAGTGGGAAAAATCTAAAATTACAGTTTCTAATAATACATTAAACATAAAATTTAGAGAGGCTTTCTTACCAAGAAGAGGTAGAATTAATTGCTCTTTAAATGATAATGGAAAGTGGAGATGGTTCGGCACTCAATTTATAATTGCTGAATAAAAATTAAATTAAACTTTCCAACTCAAGACTAGAAGGTAAAAGTTTTGCATTATCAAAATCTTTTAAATTATTTTGTTCAATAATTTTTCTCAAAATTTTAACATATTCATGACCTGTCTCAGCATACTCATCTAAATACTGTGAAAGAATAATACTATCTAGTGGCTTATCATCATCTCTTAATTGTGCTCTAGCTAATCTGAACTCTTGATATGTTTTATGTGTATTTAAATTTCTTTGATATGCTCTAACAGATGCTTGTAAAACATTAAATCTCATAACTTTATGACCTTTATCTTCATCAGCCTCTTTAGGTTTTAATCCCTCACCCGACCAAGTCCATTGACCAAAAAGTGCATTTCCTTCTTGTGCAAATCTTGAAGTTCCCCAACCTGTTTCTTTAGCTGCTTGAGCAAGAGCTAATGATACAGGAACTTCATCCATTCTTATTTTAAGGGTAGTTAAATCTTTTGAAGGAACTCCATATTGTTTATATTTTTTTTCAAGCCACTTTTTTTCTAAATCAGTATTATTATTTTTGTTTATTATGCTGAAAAGTCTTTTTCTATCTAGTCTTATATTGTTATTTTCTTGAAGTATTAAAGGTAATACAATTTGAATGAAAAATTCTTTTCTCTTTTTAATGTTTTCAATCATCTTAATTTCACGAGGAAATGAGTCTAGAGCTATTGGTTTAACTAATTTATTTTTCCTTATATCATCTAGTTTATAACCAGTATCTTCGTAAAGTTGTTTTATAGTTGAGGCATCTAGCCTTACAGCATCAGTTTCTTTTTCATTAAGGCTATAAATATCAACGAGTAAATCTTTCTCATTAAATTCCTCATCAATCTCGATTGAGCTCTTTTTTTTCTCCTCTAGTGTGTATGCTAAAACAGTTTTTGAGTTATTTCTAAACTCATTGGTGTTCAAAATATTCTTATCAGTAAAATTTATTACTATAGGTAATGAATAAAAAATAATAACAATAATAATACTACTTAGAAAAGTTCTTACAAATGAGCCTAGATTATTGTTATCAATTTCTTCTAAAACTTTATTTTTTCTTTTTTTAAAAATTTTTTTCATAATTAAAGAGCTATAACCTCTTTTACCTCAGGCAAATAATGACATAAAAGATTTTGAACTCCTTGTTTTAATGTCATTGTAGAACTGGGACATCCTGAACAACTGCCCTGTAATTGAACCTTTACAACACCATCTTTAAATTCTTTAAATTTAATATCTCCACCATCTTTTGCAACAGCTGGTCTGATTTTTTGATCCAGGATTTTTATAATTTTTTTTTCAATTTCTCCAAAGTTTTCATCAATTTCAAAAGGACTTTTGTCAATTACACACTCTTTACCATTTGAATAAAAATCATTAATTAAAGAAATAACAATATGTTTAATTTCATCCCATGAAGTTTCATCATATTTATTAATTGAAATAAAATCTTTGCTCAAAAAAATTCCCTCAACACCATTAACTGACATCAAGTTTCTTATTAGCTCATTTTTTACATCATCCTTTTTTGTAATTTCAAAAGAGCCACCATTTGATACTGTTTTACCAGGCAAAAACTTTAATGAATTTGGATTTGGTGTTGTTTCAGTTTGAACGAACATATTTAATATATAGTCAATAATTATGAAATTGAAACTTGTTTAACAAACTTTATAAAAAACCTATAATTTCATGCATTTTCTTTAATTTATTTGATGCAAATTCATTGGCTTTTTTTTGTCCATTTGACAAAATTTTATCTAAATATTCTTTTTCACCATTAATTTTTTTAATCTCATCTGAAATTGGTTTAATCTTTTCTACTAAGACTTGAGATAGCTTTTCTTTAAAATCTGAAAAATTTTTTCCACTAAATTCTTTGATTGATTGATCTAACGTTAAACCAGTCAAACTTGAATATATTCCTAAAAGATTTTTTGCTTCAGGTCTTTTATCCAGCTCCTCCAAATCTGAAGGTAAGGGTAGTGGATCAGTTTTTGCTTTCTTAATTTTATTGATAATCAAATTTTCGTCGTCTGTTAAATTTATTCTGCTTAGATCGGATAAATCAGATTTGCTCATTTTTTTTGTTCCATCTTTTAAACTCATTATCCTTGAAAACTCTTTTTGAATTAAAGGCTCTGGGACTTTAAAAAAATCATCTATGCCGAAATCATTATTAAACTTTTGAGCTATATCTCTACAAAGTTCTAAATGTTGTTTTTGATCTTCACCTACAGGAACATGAGATGTATCGTAAAGCAAAATATCTGCAGCCATTAATATTGGATATGAATAAAGTCCAATACTTGCTTTCTCTTTATCTTTCCCAGCCTTTTCTTTAAATTGTGTCATTCGATTTAACCATCCCATCCTAGCAACACAGCTTAATAGCCAAGCAGCTTCAGTATGTGCTGGAACACTAGACTGATTGAAAATAATACTTTTTTCTGGATTTATTCCGCACGCAACAAAAGTTGCTACTGTCTCTCTAATATTATCTTTAAGCTCTCTAGGATTTTGTTTCACTGTTATTGCATGAAGGTCTACAACACAAAATACACAATCACTTGTGTTATCATTATTTAATTCAACAAAATTCTTAATAGCTCCTAAATAATTTCCTAGATGCAAATTACCTGTAGGTTGAACCCCTGAAAATATTTTTTTTCTCATTATTACTACTTTAATTTAATATCATTAAATTGAAAAGCTTTGATGAAATAACATACAAATAAATAAAAAAATAATCCTAAAAAAACCGATAAAACTAAATATATAGATTTAATTGAACTACTTATTTCCAATTCGTTTTGAAAAAAATTTAATAGAAAACTAAAAAATAAACCCATAATAATCGATGCAATAATTATTTTTATAGACCTCACAAAAAACGTATTATTAAAATAGAATAACCTTCTATTTCTAAGAAATAAAAATAATAATATTGAATTAAACCACGATGAAATCGATGTTGCGATAGGAATTATTATAAAACCAATTTTACTAAAAAAATAAATGCTAATAAAAATATTTAATATTACTGAAATCAATGAAATATAAAATGGTGTTTTAGTATCATGATTTGCGAAAAAGAAACTTGAAAAAACTTTTATTAAAGCAAAAGCAGGTAGGCCTAATGCAAAATAATACAAAGCCAAACTTGAATTATTAACTGAAGTTTCATCAAAAGATCCATAACCAAATAAAGCTGAAACAATTTGTTTTGATCCAATTAATAAAGCAATAGTAGCTGGAATACTTAAAAATAAGCTTAATTCAAGAGCTTTATTTTGTAAGAATAAAATCTTACTTTTCCTTTTAGATTGAACATATTTAGAAAGTTTTGGAAGTACAACAACACCAATAGCAATACCAGCTATTGCTAGATTAATTTGATAAATTCTATCCGCATAATATAAATAAGAAACTGCACTAGCTTGAAAAGATGCAATTATAGTTCCAATTAAAATGTTAATTTGAGTAACACCAGAGGAAAAAACACTTGGTAAAAGTTTTTTAAAAAAAAACTTTACTTTATAGCTTATCTTAAACTTGAAATGAAACTCAAGTGAAAAATATTTTAAAACATATTTATATAAAAATATTAATTGCAATAAGCCAGCTAAAGAAACACCATAAGATAAATAATAAACAAGATGTTCCCCCAAAAATTTAGAAAAAATTAATACCAATATCAAAACAATATTTAAAATTATTGGAGCTGCAGCTGCAGCTGCAAATTTATTATGAGAATTTAAAATTGCAGAAAAAAATGAAGCCAAACAAATAAAAAATAAAAAGGGGAAAGTAATCCTTGTTAAATTAATTGCAATTTCCATTTTTTTTAGATCACCAACAAATCCTGGAGCAATAAGTGAAACAAACACTGGCATGAAAATTTCAATTATAATAATTAGAAATAATAAAACTAAGAATAAAAGATTAAAAATATCATTAGCAAATTTATTAGATTTTTTTTTACCTTTAAGAATTTCTGATGAATAACTTGGAACAAACGCTGCATTAAAAGTACCTTCAGCAAATAATCTTCTAAAAGTATTGGGAATTCTAAATGCTACAAAAAAAGCATCAGCTAACATTCCCGTTCCTAGGAAAATTGCTATCAAGATATCTCTTAGATAACCAAGCAATCTACTAATGATAGTATAAAATCCGAATGTACCTGTTGACTTAAGTAAGTTCATAAATCATATTAGTCTTAATTTAACCCCAATTGTAGACTTATTGTTATCAGAAATGAAAAAAACAAAAATTGATCATTACACAGATAAAGAAGCTTTAGATTTTCATAAAGACAAAAAACCAGGCAAGATTGAGA
>MDSZ01017974.1_pt1 | contig 12583 bp, 11 predicted proteins | sample 811201 | NCBI WGS metagenome assembly MDSZ01 (sample SAMN05326647, study PRJNA326480) | marine metagenome | isolation source: seawater | place: Indian Ocean: North | collected 2010
ATGAGCTCTTCGGGACGGATCATTGCTCTGGTGCGCGGCTCCATAGAGGGGGATAGGTGACTTGCCTCTATGACTTTTTGTCAGTGGTTCACCAGTGACTAGTCAGTGACTAGTCAGTGACTAGTCAGTGGTTCACCAGTGACTTTTTTTTAAAAATTTGCGCGCGAAAATTCACCCCCAAGTACACCAGTAATACACCAGTAATACACCAGTAAATACAATGGCACCCGTGACATTACGCACCCCTGAGCGCCGTGCACCGGCGCGCTGTCCCAACGTGAAGCGGCGACGACTCGAGCGTGTCCGTTCGTCTCGTTCGTCTCGTTCGCGTCGGTTGAACCGCGTGCGCGGCAGCCACCGCGCGAAGACGATGATGCGCCTTGCGCGCCACCGCACATCAAGACGACGTTTGGCCTCGGGTTTGGCTTCGGCCTCGGCCTTTGCCTTGGCTTCGGCCTCGGAGATACTTGCGCGCTGGACATCACAGCAAACGCAGCAAGCGCCTGGCCGTGCGCCTGGCCGCGCGCCTGGCACGGTGCACCGCGTAAGATTCGTGGAATCGTTGCGCGACCGGCGCGATTTGCGACGCCGTTACCTCAAGTTTGCGAGACGATTGCAGAACAGCGAGAGGACGACGACGCAGGTGGTGTGGAAATTAAAGCCTGTGGCAAGACCGAATAAGGAGAACGATTTGCCGGACACGGCGGCTCCCGATCCCGTGTTGCGTCCTTGGGATTGCACGAACGGGGAGTGGATGCACACCGGCAAGTACTGGCGTTCTTACTGCTGCCGCTGCGGCGAGTTGTTTCCGAAATACAATTTGCTAGAAGGGTACACTTACTGTACAGAATGTAAAAATGATTAAAACCAAATACTAAAATCTAATTGATCTGTCGCTAAATCGTACACGAGTACTGCCCATATCCAGGCGTGCAAAAATTTGGAGAGAAGCGTAGCGTAATGGTGTTTGACACCGGAGTACTGAATGGCGACAAAATAATAAACCCACGACGGCGGTTGGATGTGAAACTCGAAGAGAAGACTCGAGACGAAAGCGATGAAGAAGGCCGAGGCATAGAGCGCTGTGATTTTGATACTGGTGCGCAGACTGGCGTCGCACGTGTCTTCGACGAGACACCAGAAAACAACACTGGCACCTACTACGGCGATGTTGGCGTAGTCTAGAGTGGTCCTGTCCACGTAGTAGAGCAGCGCGATGTGCGCGACGAGTCCGAGAAGAAAGACGAGATACTGCGTTGCCGTTCTGAACTGTTGTTGTGACGAGGTGGGATTCCAAACGGCGTCGAGCGCGAACCAGCCTAGCACCCACTGCGTGCCTAACCATCGTTGCACGGGAATGGCTTTTGCGGCGGAGACGGCGGTGGCCGCGGCGCACAGAGTCAGCACGTACACAACAGCGTCAATTGTGGTGTACGCGCTCTGCCTGTGGCTTTGCCTGTGGCTTTGCGCGTCCGCGCTTTGCCTGTGGCTTTGCGCGCTTTGCGATAGACTGATGTAATTCCACATGATGTTGCCAGTGCGCTAGTGCGCGTTGCTGCACGGCACAACATATATACAGAAAAAAGAAAGACTATAAGTTGTGTGAGCATCACGTAAAAAAAATGAAGTCTCTTTTTTTTTGCACTCGTGTCTCTCTCTCGGTTATTTGCAATTTTTGCAGACGTTCAGCAACTTAATGGTGTCAGTTACGTGGAAGTTCCAACCGGTAGTCTTCCTGGTGTAGATTACCTCATGTTGAGCACTGGGGATTGTGAAAAATTAGTTGGCGGTGACGGCGGCTATCCTTGGGAACCCGATTTTATGAGAAGATTTGAAGGCTGCGACGGGAGCTATTACCCGGCAGGTTGCATAAAAGATGCTGAGACAGAGGTAATTTTCTACACCGAAGTCGTGCAAGACCGTTGTGTGAGCTCTTTTGGTTATGCGAAAACAACTAATAGATATATTGGCATCGGCCAACCTCCGCCGACGTTAGAAAGTTTCGGAGCGACGGAGCTTGCGGTCGAGTACTCGGAGCGCACGAAGAAGTGCGATGCATGGGGACTGGATCTGTGAGATATGCACAGAAAGTAGAAAAAATTATATTGTGTATACTCGAGGAGCACCTCGACTCTTAGTACGCGACCCACCCTGCGACCTTGGTACCGAAGCGCAGCGGTCTTATTTCGACGGGTGTCTTTTTGACGGGGTACGGCAGCCACTCTTCGTGCGCGTCGGTCCTCCTTCGCTTCACTTTCCCTGCTCTGGCTTTGGACTTTTTGGAGTTGCGTTTGTGCGCCTTGGCCACTTTCGCAAGACTCTTTTCGACGATCTTCCAGGACTTTTCGACGTTGCGCTCGCTGGCCTTTACGTCCTTAGCCTTGGATTTGACGTCCGGACTCTTTTCCTTCCCCGTAGGCACGGCGTCGGTTCCGCAGACGCGGCACGTTCCCTTTTTCAGCAGAGTGTTGGGTGGACCCGAACACTTGCATTGTTTGCAGGCGTACCTCTTCTTGGCGATCACCGACCGAAGACGTTCCTTGCGGCATTCCTGAATCGCTTTGCGGAGCCTCCAGCGCGCGCTGTCGAGACTCGATTTGGCGGACGCGTGCGCACGAAGACATTCTACGTGTTCACGAATTTCCGGATCGTTGTACGAGACGTTGCCTTCAATGTAGCGACCCACCAGCACTGGATCCCACTTCTTCGTTTCTTTGAATATTTGATCGCAGACTTTTCTCTCGGCGTTGGGTCCGACCACTGGACGATCGTAGGAGTCGTGCAGCGCAAACCCGGACGGTTTGCCGTCGTAATCGCCGTTCGACAACTCGCCGCACCTCCTGGCCGCGTCCTCGTAGTCCTTGGCCGTCGCGTTGTACTCACCGCTATCCTCGTACGAATCGGCACCCATTGTGACTGTGTGTCTGTGACTGTCTGTGACTGTGTGTGACTGTGTGCCACTGAGACAGTCACTGAGTCACTGGACACCCACTGAGACAGTCACTGAGTCACTGGACACCCAAAAAAAGTCACTGAGTCACTGAGTCATTGAGTCACTGGTTTACCGTGGTTTACCGTTGGTTCACAGCATGTCCAAGCGCCGCAAGAGGACATCATCCTCGAGATCCGCGTCGGGAGCCGCGTCGGGAGCCGCGTCGGGAGCCGCGCTGTCTTTGAAGCAGCTTGCGCCGCAGCAGGGGACGGCGCGCGCGAAATGTTTGCAGTGGTTGCTGGACCATCAACATCTCGACCGCTACCTCGAGTTTACGGATCCCGGGGAAAAGGCTATTATTGAGCAGGTGCGTTTGAAGCATCACCTCGGTTGTTTTCAGGAGTTTTTGACGTTTAAAATCGGTGAGGACGACGACGAGAGGAACCAGCTCATGGCGAATTTCACGCTGGAAACGCAACACAAAGAACCGGACGAGACATACGTCCGCGGAAAAAAAGACGTGTTTATTTACTTGACGGCGAAGTTTGAATACGTTTATGAGGACGACGAGGACGACGAGGACGTCGCAGAGGTACTTGTGACTGTCCGCTTTAACGGCCAGATGTGGTTAGACGTGACGACTGAGAACTTTAAGGGAGACAGATTTCACTCGAGAGAGCATAGATGGCGCGTGCTTGCCGACCGGAAGGACTTTGCGGCGGATTTGAGAAAGAGAGATACCGAGAGTAAGATTTTGTGCGGTGTCGTCAAGGCGCTGCGCCTCGTGAAACAATACACTCGCTGTGAGACGGTGGTGGCGGAACCGGAGGGGAAGGGACCGCTGTTGTGCGGCAACTTGTACAAGAAGAGTCCTGGGGTGCACGAGTGTCCCCAGTGCCGTATGAAACGTTACATTAAGCAATAATATTTTGTTGTGGTACCCAACTAATCCAGGAACACGCCTTGAAAAGTCAGTAACCGATAAATTTATTGAATGTAGCAATAAACTAGAAGAGGTGGAATTCCAAGTCGCCGCGCAGGACGACTGTCAATTAGAAAGTTTCGGAGCGACGGAGCTTGCGGTCGAGTACTCAGAGAGTGATACAGTCAGTGACTGTGACTGTGTGTCACTGGACACCCACTGGACACCCAAAAAAAGTCACTGAGTCACTGAGTCACTGAGTCACTGAGTCACTGAGTCACTGAGTCACTGACCAGTCTGTGACTGTACCACACACCATGTCTGAGTTTCTCCAGAAGATAGCGACAGGCCTGCGCGGCGAGACGGGTACTTACGAGGGTCACGATAAGTTTTACTGGTACAATTATTTGTACTCCAGCATGCTGGAGGAGCGGCGCGACGAGCCGGGAGCGGCCGCGTTCCTCGAGGAAATCACGACGGTGACCCCGGAACAGTGGTTCGAACACTTCACGCAAAAGCTCACAGTGTTCCAAAGAACGGGGGAGGGGTACCACGAGGGTTTGGAGGCGCACTTCCCTCTCTTTAAAGGAGCCGCGCCGGAAGACCACCCTTACCCCGAAGCGTTTGCATTGTCGTCGTAGATGTACACGTAATAAATTAAAAACTATTTTGTTGTGGTACCCAACTATCTACTCCGAAATCAAAGTCCTCGTCGTCGATGTCCATGTCGTTAGTGTCCTGCACCTTGGCGTGCGTCCTCTCCATCACTTCGTCCCTGCACACGTCGAGGTAGGGGTTGTGCATCGGTTGTCCCAGCACGAGCCTGTCCATGTGTCCCCGCACTGGATCTCTGAACTGGTTGGCGGCGGCCTGCGTTAGAGGATCCGTCGGCCTTTCGAACGTGGCGAGCCACAGCGCTCTCTCGGGTGACTTTTTCTTCATGCCGTGCCGATTGCATCCTATCAGTTTTCCAGATTGAGTCATAACATCGCACAGCAGCTCCAGGTGCCTTTCGAGCAGCGTGACGTTGAAACACCGGAGCATGCGCTTCAGCTCCTCGTGAATGCATCTCCTGGCGGCCTCGATGCCGAACTGCGCCTTCATCTCCTCAAAGTTGGTGGTGCGCAGCGTTTTCAAATCCAGATCGCTTTTGTCCTCCGGCATCTCGTCGCACACCACGACCCCTCCGGTCCTCCTCAACCCGGCGATGCACCCCGAGATCGTTTTCCCGAGCAGAGCCGCGGACACGGCTCTGTCGGTGTGAATCACGGTCTTCCCGTCCTCCCGCTTAGCGTAGGCCACCCGAATCCCCTCGCCTCTGAGCACTCGGACGACGCGCTCCGCGGACGCCTCGGTCTTCACGAGCATGCTCATCAGAGGCGCAAAGGTCGTCTCCCCTGGATCGTCAGGCCAAGCGTAGTACTTGCGCACCGTGGCCTCGTCCTCCGGCTGCGGCATCCCCTTCTCCTCGACGAGATCGCCTAGCCTCACGAGCGCCTTGCGCCTGATCCACGCGTCCCACTGAGACTCGGGAAGCCTGAGGCGGAACGTGACTCTGACGAAGCGGCATTTTTTCGTGAGATTAATCAACTGCTTGAACTCAGCGTAGTTCACACTCTCACGGCCGATACTATGGAAACTGTTCAGAGTGAACTGTGTCGACTTGGCGGCGAGCGCCGAGGCCACGACGCACCCGACGTTCTCGGAGCACTCGACTCTGCTCAGGTACAGCCTGCGGTCCACCTCCTCGAGAACGCGCGCGGCGGCCTCGTCCGACAACACCTCGAGCGCGAAGGGATGCAGGTGCACCCTGAGCCAGGACGCGAGCATGGCCTCGTGCTGGTCGTCGTCCTGGCTTCCGCAGTGTTTCTCCACCATGGCGTCGACGTCGCGGCACCATTGCCTCTGCGTCTCGGCCGTGACGACCTCGAACACGTCCCTGGCGCCTCCGTCTCGGTGCATCTCGGCGTCCACGATCCTGCGCACGCTGATCGGCACGACGAACGTGCGCTCCAAAAGCTGCTGGCGCGTGGTGCCGCGGAACAGAGTTTGAATGGCCTCCACATCTTTCCTCAGCCTCGCATTCAACTTGCGAGTAGTGTCTGAATCCTGGGACACGACGAACTCCGACTTCTCCTCGGGAGGCCGCAGCGACTCCCACTCGACGCTGTAGGAGGACCTTCCGTCGCCTCCGAACCGGAAGGACACCACCGACCCGTCCGAAAGGTCTCTGACGGTGCCAAAGTAGTCCGCGCTCAGAGGCGAGAGCGCCGTGCTCAGTTTGCGAAAGGCGTACCCTGTCTCGGGGACCAGACCCGTGGATTCGATCATGGACTCTCTCCCCTTCTTGGCGTGCATCACGTACTCCGAGACCTTCATCTTGGTGGCGAACCCGGAGGCGACGAAGGAGTCGCCGAAGGAGTCGCGCGCCGCCTGCGTCGTGAAGCACCGCTTGCCTCGGACCCCGGAGGCGCTCAGCGTCTCGGGGAGCGGGAACACACCTTTGGCGTCTCTCTCGGTGGCCATGCGACCCAGAGAGGCTTTGACCATGCAGAAATTATGCATGGAACCTTTCGCGCCTGACTTCACGCAGTGGAGAAACCCGGACGGCCGAGCGTTCGCGTCCGCGTCCACGAGCGCCTGGATGCGCCTGTTGGCGAACTGGATGTGCTCCTCGAGCGCCGTCTCGTGGTGCTTCTCGTACAGCGCCTTGGCGACGTCCACGGCCTCGAGGCACTTTCGCCTCAGCTCCGGGTGGGGTCTCAGCTCCTCCAGGAAAATGGTGGTGGGAGCAATGTCGGCGTTGTATGCGTTGGCGGCCACCTCCGACCCCCACACAAAGTCAGCGGCGGCCTCCTTGCCTTCGTCGAGCACAATATCGTGCACGAGTCTCTGTAGCACCGACTTGCCGATTCTTCCACGGCGCAATACCCCTGCGACGACAACGACGCCGCCGTGCACGTTGGTGTACCCGCTCGGCAGAGCAAGACTCCAGAACCTGGAGGGTGAGCAGGGGAAATCGGGGTTGGGTTCCTCTAGAGCGCGTCGTTGCATCGGAGGGGTGGCTTTCGAAACGAGCACGAACCACTGCTTTTTGTCCAGAAGAGGCGCTTCGGGGGACGACATCATCCAGGGTCCCAGCCTGCCACCCTGCACGGGACAGATAATAGCCTTTCCGTCGGCGGCGTCCAGAATGTTGTGCACCGGGGATAACATCTCGGCCTCGGCTCTGGCCTCCGGAGTTTGCAGCACGTGAATGTTCATCTCGTCTCCGTCGTAGTCGGCGTTGTAACTGGTGGTGACGCTATAAGGTATTTTGAGCGTGCGGTCGGCCTCGTCCTTCAGGACGCGGATGCGCGTGGCCATGATGGACTTTTTGGAGAGCGTCGGCTGCCTGTTGAGCAGCACCCAGTCGTCGTCCTGGAGGAACCGGTTGACCTTCCACCCGATCTCCAACCAGGCCGGCGGCGAGGCCTCCCTCAAATCAATGACCTCCCCCGTGTCCTTCACGATGGAACCTGCCTTTTTGGCGCGCACCAGATCCAGAAGCAAGTGGCGGTTCCACGACGTGACATAAATCGGCACCGTCATGTTGTTGGCGATGAATTGGGGGACCCCCACGACGTCGCACCTGGCGTTGGGGAAGGGTGTGACGACGCACCTGGCGGTCTCGGTGCACCTGTACCCGGCGCAGGCGCCGCGCAGCAGACCGTCCTTGAACCTGAGTTTCTGGCTGGCGTGAATGTACTCGTGCTTGGTTTTGGCCATGTTGCCGTCGAGGTAGCAGCTGTAGGCGTTCTGAACGGCCATGAGAAGTTTGCGCTGGGTCATGAGATCTCCCTGGAAGGTACCGTCCTCGGCGCTTTTTCCCACGAGTTTGCGCTTCAGCGTCTGATCGACCCGCACGAGCTTCATGAGAAGATAAGTGAGATCGGACTCCCCCCTGACGTCATCGCGCACGCCTCCGATGCAAGGCCTGAGTCGAATGGAGGGGACGTGGAGCACCGTGGTCACGAATCGTTTCGGATGCGTCCACCTCTGCGCGACGGGATGGTCTTCCGGCACGAGAGAGAACCTGGCGAGCGCCGAGGACGCCGGGAAGGGTTCCCCCTGTTTTCCCAGGGTCAACGTCTGGTCGTTTTTGTCCCAGCACACCGAGGAGAGAGGCGCGCCTCCGCAGGGACACGGCGTTTTGAGTTTCAGCGAAATCAGATCGTGAACGGTGGCATTGCGTTTCAACCGCGCCGCTTGGTCTAGATCCACGTGCACCTTGCCGCAGGAGCACACGATTTTGAGCCACACGCAGATATGCCTTACGAACATGACATTGTACAGCGGCGCGGCAAGCTCGTAGTGTCCCGGATGTCCGTGCTTGCACTGTCCCGAGGAGTACTTTGCGCCGCAGGTGCCGCAGGGTCTTCCCGCCGAAGGACCGAATTTGGGGGATCTCAGGCCGTTGAGAAGAGGTACACCGTTGTCGTGGATTTTGGCCGTGGTGACTTCCACGCAGGATACGGCGCGGATCTCCTCGGCCGACGGCACGTGGTAGCGCAACCCTTTGATCTCGGTGCCGCTCTCAATCGGTTCCGGCGGTCCCGGTGGACTCGGTGAAGGACTCGGTGAGGGACTCGGTGAGGGAGGGGAGACGCGCACTCTGGCTGGATCGTAGGCGTGTCCTTCGTACCCCAAACCATCGTCCGGCAGGAACGCCGGGTAGTCGGGTTCGGGTGGCGATGCCTGTGGCGATGCTTGCGGCGGCGAGGCCTGTGACGCCGCGGGGTAGGCGTACGCCGCGTCGAACGGCAGGAAGGCGGGATAGTCGGGTGGCGCGGCCTGCGGCGGCGCCGCGGGGAACCAGGGGTCATGGTACAGGGTTTCCATGTTTCATTTGAAAAAATAGAGACTATATGTTTTAAGCATACCCGGGTACTGTCTAACTGTGTACTGTATCCTGTGTTGCAAAAAAAAATGCCTACAGACCTGACAATTTTTAACACCTACATGTACGAGGATGGGGAGACACTACATTTAGATAAGATACGTTTTTGGGACGAAAAAGGACCAAAAAGGTACCTAAAGCGGAATAACCTTGGCGTGATCGATTTTAAATTTACGGAACCAGAGGAACCAGAGGACGTGTTGATTACGTCTTTTAGGGACAGCATTAAAAAAATCGAAATCGTCACGGGTGTAGACGAGATAAAAAACTCCGACGGAACCTTCAGACTGACTACAACATCCATCGGCGGACCGCAAAAGGAAAAAGAATATATGATCTCTACCCCTGTTCTGTATTTAGGTCACACACTTAATATACACGTACAATGGTGCAACCATTTGCGATCGCAAGTGTCACAACCCAATTACAAAATGGCGGTAAAGCGCTTTTTTGATGGATTTGATGCACTGAGACTGTAGTTAACTCTGTCTCACCTTAATTTAAAGCCGCTGACATTTTCAATTTCTCTTCCAGGTCCAGGTCCTTATTTGTTTGAAAGCCGCGTTTGAAAAATACGCATCTGCGGGGGGGGGGGGGGGAGACCCACATTAATTATATTGGTGTAAACTCAGTGAAGTGAGGGGTAGGCTTTGGCGGTACGCTTAGATGGTGGTCGGCTGCGCTTTTTTTTGCAATGAGCTTTCGGAACCGCCTTTGACCGCGGTTCCTTTGGTTTCTTTTTGCGTTGTCTCTTGATCGAGCGCTTCTTTTGGTCGCGTTCGCGCCGCTCTTGCCGCGCCGCGTACTTAGGAAAGTGTACCAACACGTCTTTTGGCACGCACACCGCTTTGTGTGTTTTCCTCATGTAATCCACCCCCTTGGACGACCGCGTGCCAAAATTCTTTGGTTCTTTCTGCCAGGCCGTGACGACCACTCTGTTGCGAATGATTGCGTGTGAATTCTCCACGTAAAACGGGTTGATGTGTCTTTCTTTGCACCTGCGCCTCGCGTGTCGGCTCAGCTTGACATCGCTGCCGTCGCACAGAGAAAAATCACCGCCTCTCATCGCCGTCTTTAAATAACCTTTTCTAGACATTTTTTTTATGACAGTTTTCTTTGGTGACTTATACTTTACCTATTTTTCTAACACTAGTCACTGGTACCACAAACACCAGTTCTAACACTAGTCACTGGCACCACAAACACCAGTCACTGAAACATGCCGAAAGGACAGGGAAACGCTGGGGGGTGGCCGTCCAAGACGGGGAATCCGAGTGGTAAAGGGAGATCCAACGCGCCGAGCGCGCCGAAAGGGAGAGGCAGGGGACAGGGGAACGCCGGAGGGTGGCCTTCCACAACGGGGAAACCGAGCGGTAAAGGAAGATCCAACGCGCCGAGCAGTACACCGAGTACACAGAGTAAAAAGTAAATTAATTCCCTTTTAAATAGAATTCCTGTTTATTGTAGTGATTACGTTCCATCTCATACTCTGGCTGGAGAAATTTCAGCATGCACTGTAAATGCGACGGTACCAGCGTCTTTTCACCGTTCGCGACTTGGCGCAGCAAATTCAACCACTCCGCAAACAGTGTTCCGTCCAGATCAATGAAGAAGTTTCCCTCGTCGTCTGTGTCAGGCTCGAATCTTCCGCTGAAGAGCGACGCAAGCATGCCTCCAGCGCACGTCAGCGTGGACAAACGCGTCGTCATGAGAGTCCCGCCGACGTTGATTTTGACGATTTTCTTGCCAAACTTGTAAAAGTCTTGGAGTTTTTTCTTCTCAAACTGCCACTTGGACTTTTCCAGCTGCAACGCATTCCTCTCCACCTCAATGGCCTCGCGCTGGTCATTAACGTCTTTCTCCAGTTCCTTCTTTGTTTTCTCAAGGGAAGCGAACATATCGAATCTCTCCCGTTCCAGCGTCTTCATAAGATTCGTAATACCTTTTGTCATTTCCGAGGCGTCTTTCTTAAACTCGTCAAAAAGCTTTTGGGGAGAGCGCGTCTTGGTATTGTTGTTGGACATGTTGCTGAACCACAGAGCAAGTCACTGGTGAACCTGTGACTTGTGGTCACTCACTGGTGCAAGTCACTGGTTCACTCACTGGTGCAAGTCACTGGTTCACCACTGGTGAAAAAAGTCACTGGCTAATGAGGGTGTCAAGTGGTTACCTGTGGTTCCCACACAACTGTGGTTCTTGGTATGTCCGGGGATGAACGCGCGAGTAGGCGCACGCGCGTAGTGCTTGCACACGGCGAAAACGGTTTGATTCCTTCCGTCGCGTGTGTATACACCGCGCGCGCCTCGAACCGGCATCTTGTGGAGCACGTCAAGCGCCTGCAACAGACGTCCGGTGTAAAGCTGATTGCCTATTTGCTTGCCGAGCATCATTTTTTCTTGGACGCGGTGAAAAAGGCTCACCACCCTCATCCTAACCATCCAAACCTAGCAATGGTGGGATCGGTTTCAACCGTCGTGCAAAAATTGTCATCCGCGTGGCCCATGGTGGTTCCCATGGAACTAAGCTACAGTCTCCACGAATATTTAATGAGACTAATGGATTTGGCGCACATTGAGTTAATGTTCTATATGATTGATGGACACGAAGACGCGTCTCTTTTTTGCGATGGAAGAGTGTGTGTGTGCGTTTTTCATAAAGATGTCAGGAAACGACCCACAGCGCCGCAGAAGTTATTGGAGAGCAATCTCATTTGCTATAAATGACCTTATAAAGCAGGCATACGAGCGTCCGCGGAGTTGAAGCGTTTGTGCCATTGCGTTTGCATGGATTGGGGGGTGCTGCAGTGCAGTACTGCCACAGAGATCGAGGAATTTCTAGGGTCTTGCGAAAGAGTAAAGTGCAATTGGGTCGTCGCCGCGTGTATTATGTGCACGAAACACAAGCAGACAATCTCAGTTGACGTAGATCCGTTTTATGATATAAATAAATAGATATTATTTTAAAGCCGCTAGTATTTTCAATTTGTCTTCCAGTGTCATCGATTTTTTTTCGCCGCGGATCCAAAAATAACAATTCCCGGACTTGTGCACACTTTTTGTTGTCATGCTATGCCATTTATAAATGCTTGCTACCCCATTGGCCGGACTCTGCAGCTTCCAATGAAAAAGACCCAGCTCGTCCTCATCCGGGGTTTGAGGGTTGAAAAGCTTTTTCTTCCAATTGCGCGCCGCCTTATTTTGTTCCACCGCACAATCAAAGACGTCCCACCCACCAAGCCTTATGAAAGCGTGATGAATGTCTTCGAGTTTTTTATCGGGTAAGTCCGGCAAGTTTTTTGTTTCTATAAAGTTCATAATATGCGTGAACTGATCGTGTGTAATCCCGTAAGGGGTCACGTCCAGCGTTTCAGCTTCGCAAAGTCTGAACGAAGTGTTGGCGACGCCGATACCCAGAAGATGCATCAGTACGCGGGGAACTTCATCTTCGGAACAGACGCTTATCGTCATTGCAAGTCTTCGCACGTCCACCAACACGGTCGTTTGTGTCGTTTCCTCCGCGGAGGTCAAACACACTACAGGCATAATATCCGCGGTGATGCGCAGTTCCGTTGTGTTGTTCGGTGCCGGGGTTTCACGTTTACGTTTCGTGCAATGCTTAACAAATGCCGCCACGCGGTCCGTTCGCGCAGCGCGGTCCGTTCGCGTCAAGCGCTTTTCCGCGTCAAGCGCCTTCCTGCGGTCGCGCTCCATTTTTGCATACCAATAGGACCCGCTTACGCCGCTCGACCCGCTTACGCCGCTCGACCCGTTTGACCCGCTCGACCCGCTCG
>MDSZ01151101.1_pt1 | contig 12581 bp, 13 predicted proteins | sample 811201 | NCBI WGS metagenome assembly MDSZ01 (sample SAMN05326647, study PRJNA326480) | marine metagenome | isolation source: seawater | place: Indian Ocean: North | collected 2010
CAGCTCTATCGTAATCTTTTTTTTCTATATATAATGCACCTAATGTACCATAAGTGCTTCCATCATTTGGCAAAAATAACAGTGCAGTTTCTAATAAATCAATAGCTTTATCTAAATCATTATTTTGATAATAATCTATTGCTGAATTATAAACAACTGTCCATTCCTGTTCTTTGTATGCCTGAACACCATCTTTTATAGTTAAAACTGGTTTTTCTTCCCACATAAATGGTGTTTCTAATTGTTGAAGGGGATTCCTTTTTTCTGCTAAATCTAACATAGAAGCCATTTTTTTATATCTTTTTTGTGGTTTTAAAATTTCTGTAGCATAAACATACGCTACCATTGCATCAGTCGTATCTGCTTTTAATGCTTTTTTTAACCATTCTTCGGCTCTTACAAAATCCTTTTCACTTCTTAGTGCAGTTTTTGCAGTTGTAAACTCCATACTTTCAGATGCACATCCAGTTAAAAATAAAAAATATAAAATTAAACAAATATTTTTTGCTTTAATCATTATAAATCTCCATTTCTTTTTTTATTTTTTCAGCAATATTATTAACTAAATTTCTATTAGCCTTTAACAAACCTTTAATACCAATATCAGAAACAGTAAAACTAGCCAATGCTGTTGCTTGTATTACAGACTCTAAAATATTATCTGAGCCTTTTTCTGCTAAATAACCTACCATTCCACCAGCAAAACTATCACCTGCTCCCGTTGGGTCTTTAGCAACAATTTTTCTATTAGATGGTACTGAAATCTCTAAATTTTTACTAAAAATAGTTGATCCTTTTTCTCCCTGCTTTATAATAACATACTCAGGTCCGGATAATAATAATTTATTTGCCGCTTCTTTTAATATATTTAGATTAGTTAACTGCATTGCTTCTTCATCATTTAATAAAAATATATTAGTTTTTTTTATAACCTCCCATAAAGTATCATTACTTATATCAATCCATAAATTCATTGTATCAGCTATAACTTTTTTTGAATTTTTTACTTGATCAATAATTGATAATTGTAAGCTGGGTTGTATGTTTCCTAAATATAAATATCCATTAAATTGATCTGCATTTTTAATTTTAGGAGAAAAGCTTTCAAAAACCCCCAAATTAGTGAATTTAGTTTCTCTTGAATTTAAATCATCAGAATATTTCCCTCCCCAATGAAATGTATCTCCTGATTCTATTATTAAATTATCTATATTTATTTTTTTATCTTTAAAAACATTAATCATTTCTTTTGGAAAGTCTTTGCCTACAACCGCTGATATATATACTTCTGAAAACAAAGAAGCTGCCAATGAAAAGTAAGTAGATGAACCTCCAATTATCTTATCATATTCTTGACCTTGTATTTCTAAGCTATCAAATGCTACCGATCCTATATTAAGTATTGAATTTTTATTTTTATCCATCATGTAATATAACTTTATTGTTATAAACATTTCAAAGTTGGTTTCTTCATAATAATACAATTAAACTTAAAATATGGCACATCTAGAATTCTGTTCAAATTGTGGATCAAAAAACACTCGCGGTTGGAAAGAAGGCAATCTTCGGTTCTATTGCAATAACTGCAATACAATTCATTATGAAAACCCTAAGCCTACAGCAACCTTAATTTGCCCTCAAAATAATACAATATTATTAGTAAAACGTGCTTTTGAACCAGGAAAAGGCTTATGGGGATTACCTGGTGGTTTTATTGAGTTAAATGAAGGTCCTGAAGAAGCAGCAAGTAGAGAATTATTTGAAGAAACAGGATTAAAAGGAAAGGTTGTTGACTTTATTGGTTTTTCATATCATTTTGGTACAATTTTTGGTGACATTTTATTATTAGGTTTAGAAATGAAGCTTGATAAATTTGACATCATTAAGCCTGGTGATGATGCAGAAGATGCTCTTTTTTTCTCAATTAATGATTTACCTGACATTGCTTTTGAATCACATAATGAATTAATTAACAAATATTTAGGGAAGATTTAAATATGAAAATACTGGTAATACACGGACCCAATATGAATTTAATTGGAATAAGATCTAAAAATGATGGAACAACAATTACATTAAATAAAATTAATTCTCATTTAAAAAAAATAGCTCAAAAAGATAATATAACTTTAAAAATATTGCAAACTCATAGTCAAACCAAAGCTAATAAATTTTTGCATAGCAATAGAAATTCAGCAAATGGACTATTATTAGTACCTAATACATGGAATCAATATGGTTATACAATTAAAGATACTATTGAACTAATAGAAATACCATTTATAAATGTACAATTTAAAAAAACAGACTCAATTTTTAAAAATAATGTTTATGACAAAGATATTATAAAGTCATTTTCTTATGCTTTTCAAAAATTATATAAGATTATTTCACAATAAAATAGAAAATCCATATACCAATCCAGCTGGTCCCATATTTTGTAGACTAAGATTAATATTTTTATTTTTTATTTTTAATCCTAAACCAAATGAAAAATTATTAAAAATATCTTTATAATACTGATTTGTATTTAAATCGTGTCTATTATTAATCGTACTAATTCTAAAATTAAACTGATTTTTAATATTAAAATCTAAACCAATTTGAAGCTTTGTATTTTCATAATTTATATATTTTATAAAGTCAATGTATATATATGCAGGAAAATATAAGGGTTTAAATGATATTCCATATTTCATTGAAGTTGGTAAAAATTCATTATTTTTTATATATGATCTTAGCTGGAAACCAATATTATTTAATGTTGCGCCTATAGATAATCGTTTATTAAAAACATCCATTCTTAAACCTATATTACTAAAAATACCAGAAGATGAATATTGATCAATAGAACTATTTAAATATCCAATACTATAGCCAAAAGAAATTAATTCTTTATATTCTATTTTTTGACCTATTTCGAAAAAAATATCATTTGCTCTAAATTCTGTTTTATTAAAATCATCCTTAAGTTTGCCATAATTAACAGAGTTAATTTTAAAAAAATTTATCATTTTTTTATGCATCCAAGTATACGAAACATTAGAACTTAAAATATCTGAAGGTAAAAGTAGTTGACTGATTTCCAATTGATTATGTTCAATAAAAATTGATGCAGGATTAACATTTAAATATTTAGTTTTCGATGCTACCGCACCATTGTGTAATGAATGTGATGTAGCATTTGAAGATAATTCTAAAGCATTATATGTAGATTCACAAAATATTATTTGTAATAAAAATAATATAATAAAAAAATTAACTTTAATTAATGTCATCTTTTTGCATTTCTATTAATTCTTCTTCTAATGCCCATTTATTTAAAATTTTAATATTTTTTTTCCTTTTAATATAAAATCCCAATGTTAATATAAATGGAAATAATACAAACATTATATTAGATGCATTTAATAAAAAAATCCACAAAAAATATTTAGTTAAATACTCTTCATATTTTTTTTGAAAATCTATTTTGTCATCCCCTGTTATCTGATTTATAGCATCCCAAAAATAAACTTCTTTTTTTAACAATTGAATCAATTTATCTAAAATTTTGTCATTATAATAATATTCAAGTGCATTTATTGCTGCAGCTGACTGTGCATATGCTAATTTAATTTGATGTTGTTTTTTAGTATTAAAATTTTTTAGTGCATCTAAAGGTAGCAAACTGTTTTTCCATATTGCATTTGAAATTTCAATTTTATCTGTAAAAGAAAATTCATTGGAAAATTTCATTGCTATTCCCTCAATAAACCATGATGGCATTGGGTTATTTCTAATTAATCGATGTATATATAAATGATTTAATTCATGAACTATTATTTCATTAAATCGTTTTTTAGACATATTTGAAATACTTGATGGTTGAATAAGGATTTTGTTTTCTTTGCTTTTTGCAATGGCAATTCCCCATTCTGGTGCTGTTCTGGCTAATTTATAAAATTCTTTTTTCGTTGATGGTACAATGATTTGATATTCTTGATATTCTACTCTTCCATATTTTTCAACCAATCTTTGTGTTTCTTTTTTAACTAAGTATTGATATTCTAAATTATGAGATAATTTATTATTTATTATTATTGAGCAATTTCCCATAGCCGTTTCAAAAGGTGATGCACCTATTATATTGGTAAATGCCATAAAAATAATTAACATAAGATTTTTCATCATATCATGCTAATTGGATCGATATCAATAATTATTTTTGTTCCCTTAATTTGTTTTTGCAAAAAATCTAATCCGATTTTTTCTTTTAAAAATTTTTGTAATTCATATGGTTTATTGAGATTTATCTTTATTAAAAGATGATACCGCCACATTCCTTTAATTTTTTCTATTGGTGCTATGCTTGGACCCAAAACATTAAATTTATTATTTTCAAATTTTTCACTTAATTCCTCTGCTATTTTTAAAGTATTATTCTTATTTTTTCCTTGAAATAAAATTCTACAAATTCTATTAAATGGTGGATAAAATAATTCTTTTCTTTGATTAAGGGAAATTTTATAGAATGATTTTAAATCTAATTGCGAAGCTGTTTTAATAAATATATCATCTGGATTATATGTTTGAATATAAACCAAACCTTGTTTTTGTCGTCTTCCTGCACGACCAGATACTTGGTATATTAATTGAAAAATTTTTTCTCCTGATCTAAAATCTGGCAAAAATAATCCAACATCTGCATTTATTATTCCTACAAATGTTACATTTTCAAAATCTAATCCTTTAGCAATCATTTGTGTTCCTAATAATATATTATATTCTTTTTTTTCAAATTTTTTTAAAATTTTAAAATGTGCTCCTTTATTTTTTGATGAATCAATATCTAATCTTGCAATCTTTGCCAAAGGTAGCATTTTTGAGATTTCGTCTTCAATTTTTTGCGTACCATGACCTAATATTTCTAAATCATCTTGTCCACATTCTAAGCATTTAATCTTCATTGGAGATTTAAAATTACAATGATGGCAAAGCATTGTATTTCCAGATTTATGATATGTTAATGATACAGTGCAATTTGGACATTGAAAAATCCACTCACAATTTTTACAGATTTGTATATATGCATAACCCCTTCTATTATGTAGTAAAATAACCTGTTCACCATCATTAATACATTGATTTACTTTTGTCACCAATTCTCTACTTAAATGTTGACTAAAATTGATTCTATCATTATAATTTAATCTCATATTAATCAATTTAATATTTGGATATATTGATTTTCCATATCTTTTCGTTAATTCAACGTATTTCAATTTTTTATTTATACAATTATAATATGATTCTAGACTGGGAGTAGCACTAGTTAATAATGCTATTGAATTAGAAAATTTTGATCTAACCAATGCTATATCTCTTGCATTATATCTTGGTGATGGACTTTCCTGTTTGTATGATGATTCCTGTTCTTCATCTACAACAATCATTCCTAAATTTTCCATTGGGAGAAAAATTGCACTTCTTGCTCCTACAATAACAGAAATTTTTCTTTTTCTAAGCTGTTGCCACACCCACCCTTTTTCTAATTTTGTTAATCCGCTATGCCAAAGTGCTACCTTATCTTTAAAAATATTGTAAAATTTTTGAAAAACATTTGGTGTTAATGCAATTTCAGGTACTAAAATAATCACAGATTTTTTTTGGTTAACACATTCTTCTGCTAACTTTAAATAGACTTCTGTTTTTCCACTCCCTGTTACTCCCTTCAAATAATATGGTGAAAAAATATCTTTATTAATATCTTTTAAAATATTTTTAAAAACACCATTTTGTTCTTTATTTAATTTAATTTTAGTTTTTTTTGTAAATATATATTGACTAAAGGGATTATTTTTTTTTGTTACAATATCAATATATCCATCATCAATTAATTTTTTACAAACTGATCGATAGCTAGTACCTATTTTTGATAATTCTGATAATTGAATTACATTTGGATGCTCTTTTTTTAATAAAGATAAAATTTTCTTTTGTATAGGTGCTCTTTTATTCCAATTATCATATAATTTTAGACCTTTTTGATTAATCTTAACATAATCAATATTATAGGATTTATAATGATAATTAAAATTATATGGAATTGAAGATTTTATTACCTGACCAAATGGAGAAATATAGTAATCACTAACCCACTCTAATGTTTTCCATAATTCTAAAGGAATACTTAAATTTGACGAAGATATACTATCAATAGGTAATATTTTTCCTTTAAAATTACATTTTAAAGAAACTTTGGTTACATATCCTTTATTAAGTTTATTTCTAAACTTAATATTTACACAAGTTCCAGGATATATTTGAGACTGTAACGATAATGGAATTTTATAAATAAAATTCTGAAAGTTATATATCGGTAATGAAATATAAGCAAACATAATATTTGCTAGTTTATCATTTAATTATCTGCTTGTACCTTAATCTTAATTCTTGATTCTTCTTCTTGGCCTAATTTAACATTTACAAAATGATTACCAACATTTTTTATAGGCTCTAACAATTCAATTTCTTTTTTCTTTAATTCATATCCCTTGCTATTGACAGCATCAACTATCATTTGAGATGTTACCGAACCAAACAATTTATCATCTTCACCCGCTTTAAGAGTAAATTTAACTGTTAATTTATTTAATCGTTCAGCTAAAGCATTTAGATCAGCTCTCTTTTTTGCCTCTTGTTCTTTTCTTTTTTCTGCGGCTGCTTGAATACTTAATATATTTTGCTCTGTTGCTTGTATTGCTTTTCTTTGGGGAATAAGATAGTTTCTTGCATATCCATCTTTTACATTAACAATATCACCCATTTGACCTAAATTTTCTACATCTTGACTTAGTAATATTTTCATAATTTTTCCTTTAATAATTTCTTACATCAACTCTATATGGTAACAATGCAATATTTCTTGCTTTCTTTATTTCTTTTGTTAACATTCTTTGATATTTAGCAGAAACTCCAGTTACATAACCTGGAATAATTTTTCCCTGTTCCGTAATAAATTTTCTTAAAAATTTATGTTCTTTATAGTTTATTTTTTTTACTAAGGATGAATCTTCTTTAAATGGACACACCCTATTATTATTCATAATTTTCATTTTTTACTCTCTTTTTAAATATTATTTTTTTTCTGTCACCTCTTCTGCCATCTCTTCTTTTGCTTCTTCTGTTGATTCTTCAGATGATTCTTCTGTTGATTCTTTTATAGCCTCTTCCTTTGCTTCTTCTTTTTCTTCTTCTTTTGTTTCAATGTTATTTTGTTTTTCTTCAGATTTTAAATCCTTTTTTTCGCGCTTATTATCAAAATCATTATTAACACTACCAAGAATTTGTGATTCTATACCAGATTTTTGTTCTCTTATTTCATTCTTATCAATTTCGACAGTCATATATGCTAAAATATTAACATTATGTTCTAACTCTTTATTTACATTGTCAATCATATGCCCATCTCCAGAATACTGAACTAAAATATATGTACCATATTTTTGTTTTTCTATTGGATATGCTAATTTCTTTTTACCCCATACTTCAGTACATAGAATTGAATTAGTTTCATTTTTTTCTATTAATTTTTGAATGTTTTCTATTGTATCTTTCAATCTTCCTGTTTCAAGTATAGGATGTGCAATATACAACGTTTCATAATATTTCATCTTTTCTCCTAGTATTATATAATTTTAAACAATAAATGGTGCTATGACTAATGATACTACAGACATTAATTTTATTAATATATTTAATGACGGTCCCGATGTATCTTTAAAAGGATCACCAACAGTATCACCTACTACAGCTGATTTATGAGCATCTGATCCTTTTTTATATACTTTACCATCTATTTCAATTCCTTCTTCTATCATTTTTTTAGCATTGTCCCAAGCTCCTCCAGCATTAGACTGAAAAATTGCCATTAAAACACCACTAACAGTAACTCCTGCTAGTAATCCACCAAGAGGAGCTGCACCAAAAACTTTTCCTATAACTACTGGTGTAATTACAGCAAGTAATCCTGGCATTAGCATTTCTTTTATAGCTGCTTGCGTAGATATTTCAACACATTTTTCATGCTCAGCTTTTTGTAATCCTAATTCATATGTTGCTTTTTCTTCTTCTGACCAATTATTTTCATCACCTTTATTCATAACTTCTAAAGCTGCTTTCAATTCAGGAATATCTCTAAACTGTCTTCTAACCTCTTCAATCATTGACATAGCTGCTCTACCAACAGCACCCATAGCCATCGATGAAAATAAAAATGGCAACATTCCCCCAATAAATAAACATCCCATAACTGTTGCATCAGTCAAATCAATACCATCAATACCACTAACTTTTCTAAATGATGCAAAAAGTGCTAATGTTGTTAAAGCTGCCGAACCAATAGCAAAACCTTTACCAATCGCTGCTGTTGTATTTCCTACTGCATCTAATTTATCTGTTCTTTCTCTTACCTCAGAAGGCAATTCTGCCATTTCAGCAATTCCACCTGCATTATCAGAAATTGGACCATAGGCATCGACCGCCAATTGAATTCCTGTATTAGCTAACATTCCTAATGCCGCCATCGCTATTCCGTATAAACCAGCAAAATGATTAGCAGTTATTATAGCCATTGCAATTATTAAAATTGGAATGGCAGTAGATTGCATTCCAACACCCAAACCTGCAATAATATTTGTTGCTGCACCAGTTACAGACTGATCAGTAATAGACTTTACAGGAGTAGTACCTGTTCCTGTATAATGCTCAGTTATTTTTCCAATTCCTAATCCTGATGCTAAACCAATTAGCGTAGCATAAAAAACACCCATTGAAGTAAAACCATTTAATTCGCTAGGCAAAATATTAGTAATTAATAAATACATTACTACCACCATAATACCTGCTGATCCAAATTCTCCTATGTTTAATGCTTTTTGAGGATCTCCACCTTCTTTTACAGACACCATTAAAGTTCCAATTATAGAAACTAAAATTCCTGCACCTGCAATATATAAAGGCAGCAATACAGCATCTAAATTGCCAAACAATGCCCATCCTAAAACCATAGATCCTATAATAGCTCCTACATAAGATTCAAATAAATCAGCACCCATACCAGCCACGTCACCAACATTATCACCAACATTATCAGCTATAGTAGCAGGATTTAATGGATGATCTTCAGGTATTCCTGCTTCAACTTTTCCAACTAAGTCAGCTCCTACATCTGCTGCTTTTGTATAAATTCCTCCTCCAACACGAGCAAAGAGTGCAATAGAAGAAGCTCCAAGCGAAAAACCAGTAATAGCCTGAATAAGCTTTCCAGTATCATTAAATAACTCAAGAGATGAATAAATATAAAATAAAGATGCTACACCTAAAACTCCCAACCCAACAACGCTCAATCCCATTACCGAACCGCCAGTAAAAGCAACATTTAAAGCTTTTGCTAATCCTTCTTGAGCAGCATTGGTTGTTCTATTATTCGCTTTTGTCGCAACTTTCATACCAATATATCCTGCTAAGCCTGATGCCAATGCTCCCACTAAAAATGATAATGATATTAAAATAGAATCATTCTGATTATTGGCCGCAAACGCCAAAATTACAGCAACAATTCCTACAAATATTGACAAAACTCTATACTCAGCTGCAATAAATGCCATTGCTCCATCAGCAATATTTTTTCCTATTTGCTGCATTCTTTCATTTCCTTCATCTTGTTTGTTAATCCAAGATGTTTTAATAAATGAATACAATAAACCTAAAACTCCTGCTACTAATACCAATAATAAATACAAATTATTTTCCACTTATCCCTCTCTATTTTTTTTATTATATATGTTCATAGTTTTTTCTATACTATTTTTAAAATAATAATTAATACTATCTAAACTATTATTTATTACATCTTCCAGTTCTTTTTTATATGTTTTATGAAATGGCGATAAAACATATTTTTCAGATGGCCTCATAATATCATCAGTTGCTATTCCCAATCTTAAGCGATGGAAATTATCCGATTTTAAATGATAAATTATCGATTCTATACCCCTATGACCACCAGAACTACCACTTTTTTTATATTTTATAGTTCCTAATGGCAAATCAATATCATCATAAATAATTAATAAATCTTCAATATTAATTTTAAAATAATTAACAAATTGAAATAAAGCTAGACCACTATTATTCATATATGACATTGGCTTTACTAAATAAAAATCATTCGTTTTAATATAATGATAATCACCTTTTCCAGCCTGCAGTTCCAAAGAACTTTCTTTCAAAAAACAATCAATTATCCAAAATCCAAAATTATGTTTTGTATTTGAATATTTTCTTCCAGGATTACCTAACCCTACAAGAACCTTCATTATTCAGAATCAGAATTACTTTGACCTGAATTTTGTGTTCCTTCATCTGTTTTTGCACCCCCATCATCTGAATCATCAAATGTAATATCCTCATCTTCTGATACAGCTGTTTCTAAATCAGAATCTTTCATTGCATGAGTTACAGCCGCTACTACAGTATCTTCTGCCAAACCTAAATCAATATTTTCAGGTAATTGAACTGCTCCTGCATGTATACTTTCACCAATATGTAATTCACTTATATCTAATTCAATTTTATCTGGTATATTAGTTGGTAAACAAACTACATCAATTTCTAAAATTGATTGCATTAAGTTTCCACCCTCTTGTGTTACACCAATTGGATCTCCTAACAATTCTAATGGTACTTTAATTTGTATTTTTTCATCCATTTTAACTCCATATAAATCAATATGAAGAATTTCTTCAGTAACAGGATGATATTGTACATTTTTAAATAAAACAGTTCTTGGCTTTCCACCTACATTTACAGAATATAATCGAGCTCCTGATTTTGATGCATTTCTTAATTCTGCTTTTTCAATTGAAAATGAAATGCTTTCTTTGCTATCCGAAGAATAATATATTCCTGGAATGATACCTTCTTTTCTTAAATCTTTTGAAGCTTTTTTACCCCTATTTTCTCTTTTTGTTACTTCAAGTTTATATTCTGTTGCCATAATAACTCCTATTAAATTTTAAACATTGAACTTAATGATTCTCCTGAATCAATTCTTCTTATAGATTCAGCAAAAACATCAGCTGTTGATACTATTTCTAATTTTTCAAATTTTTGATTATCATTTAATTTAATAGTATCACAAACAATTACCTTTTTTATAGATGATTCCTGAAGCTTATTTACAGATTGTCCCGATAAAACTGGGTGTGTAGCAACCACCGTTACATCTATTGCGCCATTTTGAATTGCTGTTTCTGCTGCATTACAAATTGTTCCTCCAGTATCAATCATATCATCTATTATAATTACATGTTTATTTGAAAGATTACCAACCAAATTAACGACTTCAGTTTGATTAGGCTTAGGTCTTCTTTTATCAATTAATGCAAAACCTAACTGTAATTTTTTTGCATAAGATTGTCCCATTTTAGCACCACCTACATCTGGTGCTAAAATAACTCCATTTTCTTCATTTAAATTCATTTTTTTCAATCTATCTAATATTGTTATCCTAGAATATAAATGATCAAAAGGAACATTGACAAAGCCTTGAATTTGAGGAGAATGCAAATCCATACATATAATTCTATTTACACCAACTGCAGTCATTAAATCTAACATTAAACGTGCTGATATTGGGACTCTCGGTCTATCTTTCCTGTCTTGTCTTCCATAGCCTAAATAAGGTATAACTGCAACTACATTTTTAGCAGAAGCTCTTTTGGCTGCATCTAACATTAATAATAATTCCATAATATTTTCCGCAGGCGAATTAAGTGATTGAATTATATAAACATCCTCATTTCTAATATTTTCTAAAAATGCAATATTTAATTCACCATCACTAAATTGCGTTATTTCAATTTTTCCAATATCTTGACCCAATGAGTCTGCAATAGAATCAGCCAATAATGGATTTGAATTTCCAGTAAATACTTTCATATGTTCAGGGACTAGGATTCGAACCTAGATTGCCGAGACCAAACCCCGGAGTCCTGCCGTTAGACGATCCCCGAAAAAATTTGCTGGGGCGGGTGGACTCGAACCACCAACCGCCTGATTAACAGTCAGGTGCAACTGCCAATTGTGCTACGCCCCATATAAAGGGGTACTTCTTACTTTGGGAATGGTTAAAATAGTTTGATAGGATATTAATTCTTTTTGAGCTTTTTTAGCCAAAGAAATTTTATCATAAACACCAAACATAGTCGAACCACTTCCCGACAAACTAGCGAAAAATGCACCTGATTTCAATAAATCATTTTTTATTTCGCCAATTTCTGGATATGTTGATATCACTAGCTCTTCAAAATCATTATTATATAAATTCCATTCATATTGATCTAAAGAGCCGGTAAATCTATAATTTTTTTGATTGCTATGCAAATATTTATTTAAATTTTCATAAGCCCACTTAGTTGATACTGATATATTTGGAACAACTAATAAAAAAAATAATGGTGGCGATTTTTTAAAAATTAATGGTTTTAAAATATTTCCAACACCTCTTACCTCTTGCAACCCTCCTCTTATAAAAA
>MDSZ01017896.1_pt1 | contig 12580 bp, 1 predicted proteins | sample 811201 | NCBI WGS metagenome assembly MDSZ01 (sample SAMN05326647, study PRJNA326480) | marine metagenome | isolation source: seawater | place: Indian Ocean: North | collected 2010
TGTGGCATTTTTTAGAATTCCAGTACTATCTTTAAATCTTCTTTTTGGCGGGCGTTTCTAGCAATACTTGCTCGATTGTCCAGGAAAATTACATCCCCTGAACTTTTATTTATCTCAGGAACTGCCATGCCTTCCGTAAAATTAACACCAAGGTTAATCAATTTTGTTCCAGATGGATTTGTAGTAAATCCTGCAAATCCGGTATCAATAGAACCACTAAATGATGAACTTTGTCCACTAATTTGTCCACCAGAGGACTCAAAATCATAACTTCTACCATCTGTAGAGATTCCTGGACGATCTCTAGTATCATTAGTCGTCTGATTTAAGAATAAAGATCTATCCTTGAAGTATTTCAATACTCTAGTTTCTTCATCATATGAAGCAACGTATGCTCGTGCCTTTCCAGCAGTAATAGATTGTTCAATTATTTCACCTACTTTTGGTGTTCCAGTAATATTATCTGTAAATTTAACTGCATTCAAATTGCTAAAACTATCTTGATAAAATGTTGAACCAGTTCCAATTGATGTTGGATTTTTTATAATTGATATTTGTGCAATACTAGTATCTGTTGGGAAATCTTTATCGTTACCATCAAAACGAGCATAAACAAGAACCTTATCAGTTCCTAACTCTGTGTAAATATCAAATCCATGACCTTTAGAAGGTGGAATAATTGGAATTAAATGTGCTGGAGTTGCGGTTGTGTTTGAGTTAATTCTGCCCAAATCAACCATTGCATAACTATACCCCTTACCGCCATTGGTAACAACAGTATTAGTAATTTTATTTCCAACAACATCAATTCTTACTCTTCCACCAGTTCCATCACCAATAATATCAAACTCTTGACCAAGACCATTTGCGTAGTTATTACCAGAATCTTCAATGTAAACTGTTTTTATTTGATTTTCATTTAATGATGAATCTGCTGCTTCTCTAATTGCTGTAATTTGTGCATCGGTAGAAGATTCCCAACTATTTGGAACAGTAATATATTCGGTAGAATCAAACTTTATAATATCACTTGGACTAACTGAAAATAGATATTTCCAAATGTATCCATCACCACTGTCACCAGCTTTAGTTGGTTCTAAATCAGTAAACTTTGGTTGATCTTGAGATGCATTTCCTTTAGGATTATCTCCATTAGATCCATTTTCAATACAAATATATACTCTATAATCTTCATTTAGTACATAATAATTTGCATCATATAGTCTAGATGAATTTGTTAAAGGGGATGGATTAAGAATACTATAATCATGTCGATACATTTCATATCGATTCCCTTCAACATAATCAATCCTCCTTATCAGTCTTCTAACATTAGAAGCCGGAACTTTTTTTCCAAACATTACAGTATCACCAGTATGTGATACATAACTAAAACTATCAATTGGTGCTGGAGGATTGGTATTCCAAGTAGTAGATCTACCATATCCAAGAATATTTGGATTAGGTAAACCTACAGTAACATAGTATGAGTTTTTATCATCAAAAAATGAATCAACAAAATTATTTGCATTCAAGATTCTAAATTGATCAGTAACAAGTGCGGACATTGTTATCTTTTTTTATATATTTATAGTAGATATCAAGGATAAAAATTTATAGTCGTATTATTAACTGGTTTTGTGGAACGAATTGCTCCAGTTTGACCCTCACCAAAATCACCTCTTCTCTGAATAGTTGGGAATGTTGAAAGACCAGAGTCAACAGTTAAACCACTAACACTAATAGCAATCGGATTATCTCTGGTTATTCCATCAGTATTATTGAATAGTCTACCCCAAGACATTTTTCCAAGAGAGGTTGTTAAACCTGCGTTAGTATCATCAAAGTTTCCTACAGATGTGATCGATGAGAGATCACTAGAATTTAATACATTACAAATTATTTCACCATCAGCGGTAGCAGGATCTGGTGTATGTGTATGCACAATGTAAACATTATCAAGGAATGATGTTCCAATACCAACAACTGCGGAATCTGTATCATTTACAGAAACAACACCATTACCAACTTTAGTATTGCTAATCATTATTGGATATCCACTTAGAAGAGTATTGATGATACCAGCACTTTGTAACTCACCACCAGTTATATAATCTTCCAGTCCCCTATAGTTAAACTTAATCGCTTTCTGAGTACCGTTACTGTTAGTAGTTGTTGTTTCACTAATACCAGTAATAATTCCACTAAATCCTTGAACACCCTTAAAATTGGTAATTAATTCAGTTCTTGCAGTTGCAATTTCTGCAATGGCTTTTGGTGGATTGGAACTTGTATATCCAGCTCCAGAATTGGTTACTGAAACTGCGGATATGGTTCCTGCCGCAGAAACTGTAGCAGTCGCCTCAGCACGAATTTGTTCTTGATAGATACCAAAATCAAATCTCTTCTCTACCTGTGTTATATTAAGAGCGTTTTTGTTAAGTATAACGGTATTAATATCAATAGAAGAAACAGTGTAAGTATTATCAATAATTTCTACAGAACCATCAAATACTCTTGCCAGTGACTGACCAACTTCAATTGATCCAGTATTAATACCAGTGATAGTGTTAGATTCTGCTGCAATAATTCCACCTCTGTTCGTAATTGTTGGTCTGAATACATTATTTTCAACCCCGCCAATTGGTGGTGCAATACGGACAGTAGTAATTCCTTGAGTGTAACCACTACCACCATCAATAATATCTACTGTAACAGTTCCAGAAGCATCAACAACTGAAGAAAGATTTGCAGATACTGGTTCTGAATGTTCAACGATAAATCCATTAAAATCAAAAGTACCTATATTTAAACCATAAATATCCTCCTCATATCTAAAGAATTGAGCATTATCTACAAAAATTTGTGTAGAATCTGTAGTTACATCACCAATAATTTTGGATGTTGGGAAAACTTTTGGTTCTAATGTTTTCCTTGTTTTAAAGATAATACTATCTTCAATATATTTGTCTCTTTTTTGTTTTATCCAATTGATTGGTTTAAATATATTTTGATTTACACCAGGACCACTATAAATTGGTGTTTGAACATTCTTTGAGCTATCAATTCTAGAAACAATTCTTGAAACTAACTGATCAGTAGTTTCTTGATATAATGGATGTTTTTGAACAAATAACTCATCTCCAATTTTAACTGTTTCCGTAATGTTTATAACTTTAACATCAACACCATTTTGACCAAGATAGAAGAAAATATCAACTCTATCATTTTTACTTGGTGGTTCTGTAAAAATAAATGATGTACCTCCAGGGAAAGTATACGCATATCCAGGAGTTTGAAGAACACCATTAACAAATATGAGAAGAACTGCATCTAAATCAATTGCCGAAGACAATGGTTCATCTGCATCAAGTTCGAAACTTAAAAGTGACCCCTTATAGAATAATGGGAATCTTTTTCTTTTTCCATCTTGATATCCCAAAATACTATCAATATAGTCCATCTCTCCAAAAGTCCAAGCAGAGAAGAAATCATTGAATGTACTTACAACTTCAAGTTGGAATGGGTGAATTGGATCATTATAATCTTTAGCAGTTACTAAACCAACTACTTCCATAACATCGCCAGGTTTGAATGCATATCCGTTTCTAGCAATTTTATATGAATCAATCAGGAAAAGTGTTGAACCAATACCAACAGTTGTTGATGCGGCACCCACAGTAAGATTAAGTAAAAGATTTTGACCCGTTTCGGTTGTTTCACCAATACCAAGTCTAGAAACACCCACAACAGGCATATTTTCATAAATTGGTTCTGGAATCTGAATAACTGGATTAACATATCCACTTCCTTCATTTACAATGTTGAATGCTAGTGTTCCTCCTGCACCCACAGTTGCTTCAACTACAGCACCTGTTCCTGCACCACCAGCTGGTCCAACATTTACAGTAATTGTATTACCAGTAAATGTAGTGATTCCTAAATTAGAATTATATGCTGGATCTGTAGATCTTGGATATGGTTGTTCGGTGAAGAAATTATCATCAGAACATCTAAAGAATAAAGAATCTTCAGCAATAGTGATAGTATTAGAATCTGTAAGACCGTGATTTAGAATAGTGAGTTGAAGTGCACCAGTATGTGAAGTATACTTTGCTGCAGTTGGTGTAAATTGAGTGCCGGTATTTGCTGTAATAGCGTTAGTTACTGCTCTTTCAAATCTATGTTCATATGCGAGATCAGTCACAGCAATTGAGACTGGTTCTCTATAACCAGAACCATAATTTAAAGAGAAGTGCTCATAAACTTCACCCTGACCATTATAATGATGTGTGATACTACTAGGACCAACATTTACATTCAATTCAGTTGCACTGATAACATTAGTAATATCAAATGAGCGATCATGATCTGGGAAGATTGTAGTTGTAACTCCACTATATGCAGGAGTACATGTGAAATGCAATCCTACCAACTGAACTCTATCACCATCTCTTAAATTGTGCGAATCTACGGTTTCAATATTAAGATTACCTGAGAATTTATCATATGCTGCAGTATGAATAGCGACTGGATTAACATAAGTGTTAAAACCAACAATCTCAGAAATAGTTCCACCTGTACCCACACTTGCTTTAACTTTTGCGCCAACAAGAGGTGCATATCCAAGACCAGGTGTTGATCCTAATGAAACAATTAATCCACCTCTTGGAATTTGATTCTGATTAATATCATCTGCAGAATTAATATTGGTGCCATCCGTTGAGGTAATACCTGTAAATATTACAGTACTAATACCTGCAACACTATCACTTTCAATTTCATAATTATTTCCTACATTATTTTCTGTAGTTGGTGTTTGGAAAACACCATTAATGAATAAAATACCATTTCCAGGTGCAATACCTGAAGTATTGGCACCTCCAACAAGTAATGTATGTGTTTTACCAATTCCAGTAAAATTATCTGATATATCATCAAAAATGAAGTTTGAAGCATAATTAGATCTAAGGAATGTTCTTCCCGAGAATTGTGCTTTTACATAAGGTAAATTTGATTCATCTCTTTCTGCTCTAGTATTTCCTTTTGGAGGATCGAGGAAGAATACTTCATTTTTAACAATATTAAATGAACCACGATATATCTGTACATTAGTACCATCAGTGTGTGAAGTAGCGGCAGAACCAACAACACCTCTCTTAACAGATACTGTTGGGTGCGTTGCAGCAGTTCCAGCAGCAATAATACCATTAATTGGTCCAAGAATTTGACCATTAACGTTTGTACTGAGACCAACTTCAATGACTTTCATATATTCATCATCAATCCTAAGAAGATCTCTTGCTTGAATTGATGAAATACCACTGAGATTAAATGTCGCAATACCGGCATTAATTCCACCAGCATTATAATTAAGAGTTTGACTAATAGGAGTGAATGTAATTGGTTGTTGTATAATACCATCAAGAGCAATAACTGTCTTAGAAAGTTTTTTACTAAACTCTAATTCGTGTGCATTTCCTTCACCGACATCAGTGAATGTTACAAAGATACCTGCTTTAGCATATTCTTCTTTAGTTGCTAGTTTGAAACTATCTGGTGTAATAGCAATAGGATATACTTTTTCTGGAAGTTTATCAGTTACAATTCCAAGATAATTTTCTGTTAAACCAATACCTACTGCAGTCTGACCAACTCCAGTAAATGTAGATTTTGGTGTGTAAGTTAGTTCTTCACCAGTGTTAAAGAAATGATTTGGATATGTGAATAATCCCGTCTCATAATCTAACTTAGTTGTATCTGCAGGATTAAATTCCTTAGTATAAATTGGAGAATTTTCATGACTTAAAACAAATCTAACTCTATTTGCCCTTTCACCATTTAAACCATCAAAAGAACTTAATATAATATTTTGTTCAGATGGTCCAAATTCCAATGTTTGTGGTGTATTATCAAAATCATTGAATATGTAAAAAACTTCATTAAATGCTTGTGCTTTAACATGATATCCAGTATCTGGATAGAAATTTAAGTAAAAATCAGTGCCATTAATTTGAGAACCAAATGTCCCTAATCCTGATTTATTATTAAGTGCTGAGAATGGACCAGGAGTAACATATGTTTTTCCTTCAACATCATTTGCAACAACTGTAACCTGATGTATTGCAGAAGACTGTCCTGCAGAAACACGAACAATAGAAGTGGATGATGAAATCTCATCAATATTAAAGGTACCCAGTCTTATAGATCCTGTTCCTTCTCCGAATGTAGATTCCAATCTAACACTCCTTTCCGTTTCAGATGGTTGTCCGGGAACAAGGAAACGATATGTTCCAATACCAGATGTTATGGTTCCAAATCCAACAATGCTTGAACGAACATCATACACATCGGTAAGAGATTCATTATTAGTTGCTGTTAAAGAAACTATTCCAGAGTTTGAATCATATTCCGCAGTAAGAATACCAGTTTGAACTGAACTATATGAGATATTTTCCGAATCAAAATAATACTCACTTAAGCTAGTATTAGTTCCATCAAAGTCGATAGCTGCTTCAACATAATTTGTATTTGTTCCAAATCTATCTCTAATTTCAATAGTAGCAAATGCACCATTAAAATCATTTACATCAAACTCTATAAGAGTTTTTGTGCTTGTAGCAGTTCCAACACTACTAATTCCAGATGTAAATGTGCTTGTAAGATTAATAGATCCAATGTTTTCTGTTCCAATTCCAGTAACACCTGAAGGAAGATCTTGATATAAGTATGTCTTTTTCAGAATTTTAATATCATGATCACGATCATATGGATCAACTGGATCAAATAATAAAGTTTTTCTTCCAAAACTATCAACATTTGCTCTAAAAGTGCCAAGTAATGTATTACTGAAATTATTGTATTTTGTGAATAAGTATGTGTTAAGTACAGTAGATTGTAATACTAATTCTGTGATTTGAATATCCGAAGTATCTGGATCGACGATTTGAATCAAATATCTTACATGACTATCAAGAATATCAATTTCTTCAATTTCTTTAAAAATATCTTTGAAACCACTACTTGAAAACTTATCACTAATATCATCATGTATTAAAACTCTATTAGTTTTACATTGAGTATAATCAGTTAATCTTTTATTTTTAATTTCTAAAGAGTTAGATTCTAAAAATTCTCCAATTGGGCTTTGTCTAGGATTATCGTCAACACTAACATCAAACATGTTGATAGTGTCTACTTTGGACTCGGAAGTAACATCAAGAATAACAACTGCTGTTGCAGTTCCACCAATACTTGTTTTAACATTTCCAACAGAAGAAATTCCAACATCAGCAAAATTCTTAAGACCTGCAGGATGTAGAATACTATTCACTGGTGATGAAAATTCATCCCAAGTGATTGGACTCTTAACAGAATATGAAAGATTTTGGAAATAATCATTATCTGGAATAACCTGATAATCTTCACTTACTTTACCAATATCATCTTTCCATCCAATATTAAGTTCAGATGAATAGTTAATATTAAATTTAGATTTTTTTCTATCAACCTCAGTTACATCAGCAGTACATCCACTAACAAGACCTTTAATTTTGTGTCCTTTTTCTAAATTAAATTTACCTTTTATCTTAATATAGTCACTTCTAATTAATGAAACTGTAAGATCTGTTTCCACATATCCACCACCTACATTTGCAAGAAGACTCTCATTAGTTGCAAAACTATCTCTATTTTGAATTACTTTAATATCTGGATAGTTTTTGCTATTAATAAGAGTTGCATATCCAAGTTGATCAGTTTTAGCAATTCCTATATTTGCAGGAACAAGACCATTTGCATCAGCAACTTTAAATGTCATTACATCAGGATTTAAATTCTGATAATTAATAACTTCGAAGAATTTATAGTTATGATCTGCAGAATTATATCCAACCCCATCATCATCCATTTCAATTCCTTCAGCAAATACAAAATCACCTATAGCAAATGGTGGTGTTGTAAATCCGAAAAGGGGGGTATTTAATGTACAAGTTGCTATTCCAGACTTACTAGTAAGAATTTCACTAATACCAACACCATTAGAGTTATTAACTAGAATAATTCTATGTGGTTCAGATTCTAAACCAAGTATGGGTGCTAATTGATCTATTTTAGTAATAGATCCAAATTCAGCATTAGCAATTAAAGATGTTGAATCTATTACTTTATTAGTAGTATCATTCCAAAGTAATACATTTGGTTCAGAGAGATATCTACTACCACTTTTTACAATATCAAATCCAACGATTGTATCTAAATTATCAATTCTAACTATTGGAGGAACATCTGCCTCTGGTCTTAATGTTTTATCTGACGAGTAATTATATCCAATATCACTAAATCTTGTTTTTTTAATTCTACCAATAGAAGATGAAATTGGCTCTACATTTGCGTTAATTCCACTTACACTAGTGACATCTTTAAATTTTGGAAGTTTCTCGTAGTTAAATCCACTAGAAATAACGTCAATTTTTGATATTTTTCCACTAATGTTAAGAGATTTGGTAGTGTATTCTAAAGAATCACATTGATTAGGAGTGTAGCTTAAAATTTGTGGTGATTTTGATGGTGAAATATTAAATGACGTGGGTTCAATTTTAAATACATCATATGTACCATTATATTCACTATCAATATAATTAATTTGTGAGAAATTGTTTACAGACTTATCGGCGGTACTGATATATCCACCCTTATTAAGAGAATAGAAAAGTTTTGATGGTATGCTATCGGAATATTTAAGAGTAAGTGATGCATCAGCACTTCCTGGAGTACCAACTTTAACAACATTAAAGTCTAAATTGTTGGCAGATGAATTATATTCGTTAATAAATTCATTTTCTCTGTAAATATTCAGTTCATATCCAGTAAGGGATGGATGATCCAATTTAATTTGAAGATCACTATTTCTTGTAACATTAATTTGTGGATTAATTAATGATAATTTATGTGAACTATCCCCAATTCCAGTGATATTGATAATTTTCTCTGTTGAAGGACTAGTTTCATATAAAGTTTCTGCAAGTCTAAAAGTATTGGAAGTATCTTTTACAACATAATACGATTGACCTGAAATAAGACCTGTTGCTACTTCGTCAGATTCATATAATAACTTATCACCATTCTTATATCCATGATTATTGAGTGTGATAGTATTAGTAATAGTATTAATACCAATTGAATCAACTCCAACACGATTAATTAATAAGACTTGATTATCGGAATCAAATGCTGCATTACATGCTCCTGCTGCCCCAAGAGTTGTTCCAATACCAACGATAGTATTTGGATTAACAGTTAACTTGATAGTATCCCCTACTTGTAATCCATGAGTAGAAGCACAACCAATCTTAGTGCTGACTTTACTGAGATCACCAGTTAGTTGTTTAAAAGTTGAAGTTAACTTATATTGTGAGCTGTCTGAATTTGATATTGGATGGAAAAATAAACCATCTCCAGAAGTAGTAAGACCAACTTGAGTCGTAAGACCAATATAATCTGGACCCTTATCAATTATGTAAAGTTCTGTTGTACTTGGAATATAGAAAGTATTTGCAGATGATCCTCCCTCATTTGAAACAAGGAGATTATCTACTACTCCAGTTTTTTCATATACAACTTTTTGACCTGTCTTAAATGGATGATTTGGAATACGAATCTGTCTATGTGGAATACTAACAGTTACATTTGTACCTCCAACAGAGAATGATTTTTCAACTGCTCCTCCAGGAGTTATACCAATTCCAATAGATTGTTCACCATGAAAATATACTATATTATTTCTCTTAGAATTAAATGCTTTAGTTTTTACTGGTAAAACTATTTTATCATTAAGAAGTTCAAGTCTCGCTCCAACACCATGTGCTGGACCATTTAGAGTAATAGGTCTATGAACTCTTAATACTCCATTACCAAAATCGTTTAATACTTTTACAATTTCAGTCCCCTGATCGGAAACAATTCTGATTGAGTTTCCAATGGATACGTTATTAAATTTTCTGGAAATAATAATATCTTCATATTTACCATATGCTACAGGGTTAGGATATTCAGTCATTGTTGCTGCAAGAGCAACAATTTCAGTTGAAAATCCAACAACAAATGAATCTGTAAGAGAACTTACAGATGTTGATAATCCAGAAACAGCAACAGTATCCTTATCAAATATTTCAAATCCATTATCATTGAAAGCAAATACTTCTGTTTCACTGTTCCAAACAAATACAACATTTTCATAACTTTCAAGTGTTGTATTTAAAGATGTAATTGCTACACCAACCAACTCAGATACTTGTGCTCTTAATCCACTACCGTTAGTATTTTCATCATCAAAATTAACTTTATCACCAATTTTATATCCAGTTCCACCATCGATAACATTAACCCTATCAATAATCCCTTGAGATACAGATTTTACATAATTTAATTGATCAATAGTTTTATAACTCTCATCAATAAAATCATAATCTTCTCTTGAACCAATTTTATATGGATAAGTATTTCTAGCAAGATTTGAATTGTTAAAATCAAAATTATGATTTAATATTAAATTATCTCGAATAAATTTCGATTGATATGTATTTCCAACAAAATATGGATAGTGTGGTTCAAAGTCTGCAGGAGTTGATGATGTAACATTTGTTGTAACTCCAACAAAATATGCATAAACGCCATTTGGATAATCTGGTGTTTTTCCAAAACGTCCATTATGCTTATCTAAGTCTCCACTTCCGGTATATTTGTAATCTTCAATAAAGAACCCATCCTCAAAATCTGGTCTATCTTCAATTGAAGATGTTGATAATTCATAACCTGGCTTAATTACCCTAATACCAGATTGAATGTTATTAGGATCAGAATATCCGTAAGGACCATAAATTGGATTTCCATCATATGCCCATCCAATAATTGGAGAATGAGAATTATTAAGAAGTTCAAGATTTTGTGCTAAATCTTCGGAATATCCAAATATTCCATATACAAGAGAATCCTCTTTTTTATTTTTAGACAAGTTTGAAAAAATCTTCTCACTTTGATTTTTAGAGAATTTTGAAAATCTTTGAGCATCATTAACAGTAAGCTTTCTAATTCTGGTATCAAATTTTGCACCAAATCCTCTAGATTTTATTTTAATTACTGTTGCGTTGTTATTATATCCAAGACCTTCGTTAATTACTATAACATCAGTAATTTTGCCATTAACTAATACTGGTCTAAGAATTGCTCCAGTACCCGTAGTATCTTCAACTATTAATTCTGGGGTTGATACGTAATCTTGACCACCATTTAAAATTTGTACATCAACAATTTTTCCATTATTAATAATTGGTAAAAATTGTGCGTTTTTACCTTTAGAAATAGTAGTAGATGGTTTTTTACGTAAATTTAAAGTTGTTGATCCATAACCAGCACCATTTTCATACAAATATGCATCAACAATTTCTCCGGTAATTATGGGAGTTATTGTAAATGATCCGTTTTGTTCTCCAAAAGAAACATTGGCAGTTACTTCAATAGGTGGATATTGGAAAATATGATATCCACTACCAGTGTCTGTAAAATCAACAAACTTACTTCTTACACTATCTGTGGTATTTGTTCCACCAATACCTACGTTAATTAATCTAAAAGTATCTGAATCAATTTTTCTAATTTGATATTGATTTGAAGTATCTAATGCACTGATACTGTTACCAGTAGTTGAATAGTTAACAATCTCACCTGTCTCAAATCCATGATCTTTGAAGGATATAGTATTGTAGACTGTAGAAATTCCAGATGGTTTTACTCTTAACTTTCTATGCGTATATCCAGAACCAGAATTCAATACTTTAATTTGTCTAAGATTAGTTTTAGAAAGAGTTCTAAATTTATGAATACCACCAGATTTTACTGCTGTAGAAAGTCCGACCGTATTGACACCTACAAGAGCGTCTGATTCGGTAAAATAAAGTCTGATAGATTTGGTATTAACAAATCTTGCAAAATATTGATCACCACTACCCAAAGTTCCTGTAGGTGTATTAGTTGGATCACCAAAATTGCCTATAGCAAGTGGATCATTTCCATTATGATTGTAAATAATGGGTTGTCCATTAATGAAATTATGGTTTTCATTAAAAGTAATAGTTTCATTAGTAATATCAACGCCACCACCAAGATCTAAGGGACGACTATCAAATGATACTTCTCTAAATCTTTTACCAAGAACTGGTTTTAAATTGCATCCATTACCATTTCCACCAGTTAATGATATTGAGACAACACCTTCAACGTCAAAATCTTGAGGATCTACTAAAACTTCCTTTACACTTCCTATAATAACAGGTTCTACTAAAGCATTTGATGTTCCGCTACTAATTTTAATTTCTGGTGGGTTAATTACATCATATCCCTTACCACCATTTAAAACTTCAAATTTTTCTAAAGGACCAAAATAAATTTCATCTCTAGAATCTGGACTGTTAATTTCAACACCATCAATAAGAATACCAACATTTTCAAAAGTTCTAGTATCTGCATCTCTAGTGAGAAGTGATCTCTTTAATGGAATTTTTCTTAAGATACTGTTTGATGATAA
>MDSZ01057186.1_pt1 | contig 12580 bp, 18 predicted proteins | sample 811201 | NCBI WGS metagenome assembly MDSZ01 (sample SAMN05326647, study PRJNA326480) | marine metagenome | isolation source: seawater | place: Indian Ocean: North | collected 2010
ATTAACTCGGTTGTAGGTGTTTTAGATTGTTGTAAGATGGAACTCTATCGGAGAGTAGCAAGCCCATACGAAGATGAAAAAATAAAGGAAAATGGAGATGTTTATTGATGAGGGCTAAGTCTGTTGTTCATGTTGAATGGGAAGTTTTCAATGCAATACTTGATTCCGAGAATATTGCTGAAGCCATAGAAGATATTAAATTGGAGTTAGTTCCTCAAGGTGATAAGGTAGCGGAAAAGAGATTCAATGAAGGTGTAAAAAGTGCATCAAATTATATTTTGAATTTGTTAAATCGGAGAAATCATAGATTGCCGGAGAATCACCCAAACTTTGTTGTTAAGGAGGCATGAATATGAGTCGTGAGAAAAGATTAAATATGATGAACAAGGCTGATGAAATTGCTAAGAAAAAAGGTTATCCTATATCTTCAACGGGAATGTATCTTTGTGAAGAACATGAAGGAAACCATGTCATTGATAAATTAAATGTTTGTAATATTTGTTTATTTTTAGAAGATGAGCCTTACAATTATGGTGATGTAATCAAGCCTACAAGTTATGATGGAGATTGTGATGATTGTGGAGGCGATTCAAGATTTTATTTAGTAATTAATGGAGAGGATTAAAATGGATATGAGAGGAATATGGAAAAATACTTGTGAAGAATGTAATCAAGAAAGCGTAAGGAAATTTAAACCTGTTGTTAATATCTATACTTGTTGTGGTAAAACACACCGATGGATTAGGTGTGATTAGTGATAAACTTTTCAATAGGTGGTGAACCAACAATGCTTATTGGAGGCGATTGTGTTTCATCTATGAATAATTATGTTTCACAAGAAACTATTGATAGTATTATTACTGACCCTCCTTATGAGATTTCATTTGGCGGTAGAGATTGGGATAATACAGGAATTGCATACAAACCTAAAACATGGGAAGCCTGTTATAGAGTATTAAAGCCTAATGGAACTTTAATAGTTTTTGGTTCTCCGAGAACCCATCATAGGGTTGCTCATGCTATGGAAAGAGCAGGTTTTAACATAGTAGATATTAGTGCTTGGTGTTATGGAACGGGATTTCCAACTTCAATAAAATTACATAAATCTCTTGAAAAAAATGGAGAATCACAATCATTAGTGAATAAATGGGAAGGTTGGGGAACTTCATTGAAACCCGCTTGGGAAGCAATTATAGTAGCCACTAAAAAAGCAAATAAAGACATAAAAAATCAGCATTCACCCTATTATTATGTTTCAAAACCAAGTAGGAAAGAAAAAGATAGAGGCTTAGATGAAATAGAGGCGAAACCTATGGCTTGGGGAAATCAAGCAAAGGCTGAATTAAAAAGAGGTAATTTAGATTTCAAGTCAAAAAATGATGGTTCAAAACATAACAAGGTGGAGTTTAGAAAGAATCATCACCCTACGGTTAAACCTGTTGAATTAATGAAAAAATTAATTGAAGATTTTACTAATGAGGGCGAAATAGTTTTAGACCCCTTCGCAGGGTCGGGAACTACCGGAATTGCTTGTGTTTTAACAGATAGAAAATTTGTTGGATTTGAAATTGATTATGATTTTCTTGCTATCGCTAAAGCAAGAATAGATTTTACAAGAAATAATAAAAATGAATTAGGAGGATAATTACATGAAATGGGGATATTACAATGGAGAAGAAATACCAAATTTAAATGATTTTGTTGATGGCTCACATATAGTTTATGTAGTTAGCGTTAAGGATTATGTTTCTAAAGCGATAGAATTAGAAGATTTAGGTTGGGAAATAAGAGATTGTGTAAAAATAATAAAAGATGGTGAATCATTACAAGCACTTATTTTAAGAAAATCAATTAAAGGAACAATAGTAAATAATCTAATAAATCATGGTTGTGGAGGAATTAATATTGATGTAAGTAGAATCCAAAGAAATGAAGGAGATGATGCTACTCAAGGAAGATACCCTTCAAACTTAATTTTTGATACAGTTTATGCTGATGATTTAGACACAAATTATTCACAAAATAATAAAGTTAAAACTTCAAGATTTTTCCACCAAATAACTAATGAGGAAGATTTAAGAAGGTATTTGTCAAATATGGTGAGGTGTGATTGAAATGAATGACATATTTTTTGCTTTGTTTGCTTTTTTAGTTTGCACCTATGCGGCAACATTTTATTGGTTATTTAATTATGTTTCAAGTTTCATCAGCCAACAAGTTAATATCAATGATAAATTGATTAATAATTTGCTTGGCAAAAAGAAAGAGCAAAAAGAAGAAGAAGAAGAAAATATTGATGAGGCTTATCCACCAATGGATTTTTTATATGGAGTTAGTTATAGTGTATCACAAGAAGATAATTAAGTGTAAAAGACCTTTAGCCCATAAACCGGAGTTTGAAGGAAAATATCATTGTAAGCGTTGTGAAAGAGAATTATCCGAAGAAGAATAAACTTAAATAGTATGTTGTGTTAGCACTAACATGACGAAGGAATTTAAACCTCAATGTGCTAATAAACCTTGTTTGAGAATCGCTAATGGTGATGGTAAAATACTTACAACATATTGCATGGCTTGTCAAGATGATGCGTCAATGAATAGACTTACTAATCCTAATAGCCCCTACACCAAAATCAATCAAATGAAAAATCCTACGCTTCCTAACATTTATACTGATGGAACAAACGGTAAAGGCTATAAAGGTAATTACTTTAATAAGGTTTGATTAAGATGAAGCCTAAAGTTATTCACATATCACATCAAGAAAGTTATTATTGTGGTTATGTTTTAGAAGATTCTTGGGGTGCAAAATATCTTGAAGATTCATTTGCCCGTAATTTACCTATATGCCGTGATTGCTTAAATGCTTATGAACTGAAAAATGGAATTGAAATAAAAGAGAGGCTTGTGGAGTTTTGGAATGATAAAAAAGTCAATGAAGAAAATTTTGAAGTTGAAAAACCTAAGATTAAGAACACCGAAACGAAGGAGAAGATTGTTAAGACTTTGAGGAAGTATCTTGAAACTTAATTGCGCTATCTTAATATATGAGAACTACCTCCCGTAAATAAGGGTGAGGTATAATGCGAACTATATCAAGATGGATTAAAGCAAGCAGGGTAAAGAATTTTGAAAAGAGATTGAGAAAGATAAGCAAAATTGCTCAAAATAGAGGAATTGAATTTACCTATAATTTACCTGCACCTCAAAAGTATGTAATAACTGAAAATGAGTTTAATCAACTAAAAAAGGATTCTTTGAATTTACTATTTAATAAATACAATGTAAGTAGTGTTGAGGAATTAGTTAAAAACCCGTTAGGATTACAAGAATTTAATGATAGAACAAACTTACTCTCCTCTTGGATTCCCTATATGGATATGGGTAAGAATGGGATTGAAAATTTTAGAATGAGGACAGGTTCAGTATTGAGCGCAGTTTATGGGGATTTATCGGATAGTGGTTGGGAAGTTATAGCAGTTATTGACCCAATGTTTGAATCGGCATTTGGTTCACAAATGACTTCGGATTATGTTATCAATATGATTCCCGGTTTGGATTTTGATGATGAATCTATGGTTGAAATATCTAATATAGTTCCTCAAGAAATTAATTCCTACTGCATTCATTGTAATTCTACAAGGCAAAGAAAAAGTTTAGTTTTAGTAAGAAATAAGGAAACAGGAGAATATAGACGAGTTGGAACTAACTGCTTAATGGCATACACCGCAATAGACCCTAAAGTTGTTATAGATTTGTATTCAATAGGGATGGAAAAAACGGATTTTGGTAGTGGAGGTCATAACTTTACTAAATTTGATGTTAAGGGCTTGTATGAGTTTTTACAATTATCTACTCAATATTTTGAGTCTAAAGGTGCATACCTCAAAGGTAGAGGGAGAGTAATTTTTGATTCAGTTTCTTTAGAAAGCGAAGAAGGAGATTATTACATGGTAAATTACAATTACCCTAATAAACATCAAAGGCAAGACGCATATAATGAGTTCGGACAGGGCTATTTTGCAGATGGTAGATTGAATTTTGATAATAATAGAGTTTTAGATTTTCTAAGAATGGAAAGAATCATGCCCCCTACTGAAGATATTGATAAAATGGTTAGCGAGATGATTTCCTATGTAGGAAATATGAGAGTAAAATCAAGTTTTGAAAGAAATCTAAAAGCCATAGTAGATTCGGGTAAGGTTTCTATGAGAACTGCCGGATATGCGGCATCAATTTACATAGTGTATAAGAATGCAGTAGAAAAGGGATATTTTGAATCATTATTCTTCCCTAAAGTTGAAAAAATTGAAGAAGTTAGAGGAAAACACATTGGAGAAATCGGAGAAAGGATTAGATTTGATGCTCAATTAGTGAGAAAGCAAGAAAAAGAAGGCTATTATGGAATAACTACAATGATGGTATTTGAAACAGATGATGGTTCGGAAGTAATATGGTGGAGTTCATCAAACAAAAGAATGCCTATGGTTGGAGATATAGGAACAGTAGTAGGAACAGTTAAAAAACATGGAGAGTTCAAAGGAAAGAAAACCACTACGATTACAAGAGCCAAATTAGTAGATTGGGATTGAGGTGTAAATATGTTATCCTATAAAGTTGAAGTTGTAAGTTCCAAAACCTCAAATGATTATGAAAATATATTAATCTACAATGGGGATAGACTACTTGTAGATGATATGGCTAATGGATTTACTACGGCAAAAGAATATTTCATAGATTATCTTAGTAATCTAAAGGTTGAAAAATTAACTGCATTAGGAGTTTCCGAATGGTGTATTACAGATAAACATGGATTAATTATTAGTCAAGTTTATACTACTTTTGAAAATGCTAACTCTCAACTTTTAATTCTCAAGTCCTCTACAATTGAGCAAAGTTAATATATGTTATATCAATAATTGTCATTTATGACTTATGAAATCAAGGTAGGAGATGTTTTTGAAAAACTCCAAGAAATTGAAACAGATACTATTGATTGTGTAATTACATCACCTCCTTACTTTAATTTAAGAGATTATGGAGTTGAGGGTCAAATAGGAGTTGAAAAATCATTAGAAGAATACATTGATAAATTAGTTTTGGTTTTTAGAGAGGTGAAAAGAGTCTTAAAGCCTACGGGAACATTTTGGCTTAATATCGGAGATAAGTATAAAGATAAAAACCTTCTTTTTGTTCCTCATAGGGTTGCTATTGCATTACAAAATGATGGTTGGATTTGTAGGAATGATATTGTTTGGAATAAGACTAATGCTATGCCTATGCCTGTTAAAGATAGATTAGTTTCATCTCACGAATACCTATTTTTATTTACTCAAAGCAAGAAATATTATTATGATGCTGAAGCAATTAGAGTTCCTTATGAAACTCCTATAAATAGATGGGGGGGAGAAAAACTTATTGAGGATAGTGAAGTTGAATCTTTTTGGGATAATGGAACAGGTCAAAAAACATATCGGGATAGAAATTTAAGACCTAATCCTAACGGGCGACACAAAAGAACGGTTTGGACTACGGCAACATCTTTTCAAAAAGGGATTCATTGTGCCGTTTATCCTCCTAAATTAATAGAGCCTTGCGTTCTCGCAGGTTGCCCCGAAGGAGGACTGATTTTAGACCCCTTCGCAGGGTCGGGAACTACCGCAGGGGTCGCTGAAAAACATAATAGAAACTCTATCCTAATTGAATTGAATGAAAATTATGCAAAGTTAATTCCCAATAGAATTAGCAAAGTTTTAAGAAATAGTTAATCACTATTATTTTGAGTAAGTTTAATATAGGACATTGATTAATTTTATTTTAGGTATGGGATATGGCTTCTAATATTGATGTTGATAAAGATGAAGAAATAAATGAAGTTCTAAATGAATTGGGGAGTAAGAAAATGAATAAAGAGAATAGATTAAGTGGTATGAGAACATACCTTGCCGGACCGATTGACCATGCAAAAGACGATGGAGTAGGTTGGAGAAATAAATTAAAGAAGTTTTTATCAAAGAGGGGAGTTAAGGTTCTTGACCCTTGCGATAAACCTATTTCTTATTCAGCATACAAAGAGATAGGAGTAGAAAAGCAAAAAATGATGGAACTTAAAAAAACAGGTAGGTTTTTTGAACTATCCGAGCAAATGAAAGAGATTGCTCATGTTGATTTGAGAATGACTGATGTTTCGGATTGTGTAGTGGTTTATATTGACCCTAAAACTCCTATGTTTGGCACTATTCACGAATTGATAAATAGCCTTCAGCAAAGAAAGCCAACACTTGTAGTTATTGAAGGAGGTAAGACTCAAGCCCCTAATTGGTTGTTTGGGATTATGGATTATAATTTTATGTTTGATTCTTTTGATGATTTGGAAACCTTTTTGGCTCTTGTTGATGAGGGGGCATTTACTCCCGATTTAACAAGGTGGGTATTCTTTGACTTTAAGAATTAGTTATTAACCAATAACTTTAATAGTCAAACCAATCCAATTATAAATTATGACTAATTATGCCGTTGCAGTTTTAGCACCTAATGATAATGGAGTTAAAGGAACGGTGCATTTTGTTGAATCAAGCAAGGGTGTAGAAATAAATTATGATATATTTGGATTAAGTGATGGTGAACATGGATTTCATATTCACGAATACGGAGATTTAACCGATGGTTGCGATTCGGCTTGCGCCCACTTTAATCCTTATAATACTACTCATGGTGGTTTAGATTCCGAAGTAAGACATGAAGGTGATTTAGGAAATATAATGGCTAAAGGCGGTAGAGCAAAAGGAACTCTTTTAGCCAAAACTCTAAGTTTAAATCCTCAAAGAAAAACTTGCATTGTAGGTAGAATGATAATAGTTCACGAAGATAGAGATGATTTAGGGCTTGGGGGATTAGATGCTCAAGGTAATATTGTTAATCAAAAGGTTCACGAAGAATCTTTAAAAACAGGTAATGCAGGTAAAAGATTAGGGTGTGGAGTAATAGGATTACAAGAGCCACCTCAAACTTCAAATGCGGAATGTCAAAGTAAAGTTTTATCAGCCGAAGCGGAAAATAATGATTCTCCATTAGTTGATTTAGGAGTTGGATTAGTAGGTTGTATTGTAGGAGGTATTACTGCACTTTACCTAAAATCAAAAATTTGAATAGGTAAGTAGAGTTAGCGATACTTTTAATTATCAAAAAGAAATACTCTATGCTATGTTTGGCGTAGATGTTTTTAACTATGGTCATGTGATAGGCTCTAACGCTAATGTGAAGAAATCGGCTGAAGGGGATTTAGATTCTTTTGCTGAAGGAGATAAAGTAAAACTTGCTCAACATTGTTTAAGTGATTCGGAGTTTAGCGAAGGTTGGATAAAAACCTTTGGAGAGGGAACTCATTTATTAGGTGGAGATTTCTTAAATAATTCTTCAGCGATATATGTTCCCGAAGGTCAATCAGTAATTCTAAGGAAATTTGTATCAGCAAGTGTGGGTCAAGATGGTATAGATGAAACAACAGGAGATACCCAAGTTGAGCATTCCCTTGTTGGACCGATTACTATTGAATGTATGACTGATATTGGTGGTGGAACAAACTTCAATGACCAATTAGAGGAGATTGAAGTAAAAATTATGCCGACTTGTGCAAGTATGAATAGAGAAGATGGAATAAGTGCTTATGATTGTGGTGCTTGTAAAGTCGGATATTCCGAAGATGCTGATGGTGTTTGTCAAAAAGAAACAGGGATTGACCCTCAATTCATAACTTATGGAATTATAGGCATTATCGGATTAACTGCTATATCCTTACTTGGGTGATTGTCATGTATGGAAATACTAAAAGAATGATATTTAATGCTTTGATTCAAAATAATGATTCAATTGCAGTAAATCAACAAATTGAAACTCCTCAAATGATTGAAACCGGAACTTTAGGACTACAAGATTCCCTTCAAGAAATAAATAAAGTAATAGGATTGGATAAAATTAAAACTACTGAAATGATTGGTGTTATTCAAGAAGAAGAAGAAAACTCAATGACTCGCATTGTTGAAAATGACGAACCAACTACTGAATCAACAGAATCTACTACTGAAACTTCTACTGAAACTTCTACTGATTCTAATACTGATGATTCCGCCACTACTACTGAAAGTGATACTGAACCGGAATATGAACCCGACCCCGAACCAAGAACTAATATAAGTGGAGGAACTACTGAATTTGCATTTCCTACTTGGTTTAGTGATTCCTTGAAAAAAGGTGGAATGGTAGTAGGTTTAGGAGTTTTAGGTTTCATAGGATATAAAGTTTCCGATGCTACGGGCTTAATTGACAAAATAAAAGAAGCCGCTAAACCGGACCCGAAAGAGAAAAAGAAGGAGGAGTAGGTTATGTCATGGATAAATAAAAATTGGAAAGCCCTAACCGTAGTTGGTGGTATTCTCGGAGTTTCCGCTTATGCGAGTAAATATTTTGATGTTGAACCTGTTGATGATTTGGAGGCTGAAACTTTCAATGCTAAGGAATCTTTTTCCTCAAAATTAGCAAGGTATGGAGATGGTAAAAGAGTTATCAATAAGAAAAACAAAGAAAAAGGGGTGTTGAAGGTGACTGAACGACCCGTAATTTATGGCGGAATAAATATGGGTATAGGAACAAGTTATGAAGTCTATTACGATAAAGGAACTCATTTTTACACCGATAATTTTACTACTCTTATGCGAAAGTTCACCCCCATAGATGATGAAAAGAACGCTGAAACTTTTGATGCTGAAACCAAAGGAAAATATCTCCCCTATAAAAAGTCAAATTCAAGATTTGTTGATGAAAAACATGAGAATATGAATGAAAGGCTTGTTGATTTAGGTTTTGGTCGGACTAATTATTTCCCCGATGAAGGCAAGAGTTGGTCTTTGCCGTTTGATTTACCCGTTCACCACGATTTTTATGAAGATGAAAACGGAGAAAACCGAAGTGTTTTAGCCCAAGTTTCACCTCACGATGCCGCTTTGATTATATCAAACATAAAACCTGCTGATAGAAATAAAATTATAGCAATCATACTTGGTTATAATGATTATGAAGATGAGGGTAAAATAATGCTTGATTATCCCGATGTGGAAATTACCGATGAAATTGTTGGACTTGAAAGTGATGTAGTTAGTATGTTATTACAAGTTGGAAAGATTACGGATTTTAGAGGTAATACTTTAGATGAAGAAGAATTATATCGGTTCGGGGCTGAAGATTTCGGTGCTGAAGGATTTGAACTTATAATGATTGACTCGGAAGGTAAAAGAAAGGTTGTTGGAGAATATGATACTTACGAAGATGCTGAAATAGATTTAGAAGAATCATATCCGAGAAAGGATTACGAAATGATGGATTTTGAAATAATAGCAAAAAGAAATAATCTCGCAAGTAGAAAACATAAATTCGGGGCTGAAACTCAAACCTTTGAAGCAAGGTATAAAAATGATGGAACTATTGCATTCACCGAAAAGGAATGGTATGGTGGATATTCAAGAACCGGACCGAATCATTGGGGTGCAATTCCATTAGGCAAAATTGAAAACGAAAGATACTTCTATATAGATGGTCTAATTGTTATGGTTTCACCCGAAGTAAGACCATTGAAAAATGAATATAATGTAAAAGTTATCATGGATTTACTAAATTCTTATAATGCTGATTTTTACAACTCCTTCGCTACTCCAACTCAAAAACAAAGGGCAAGACAACTGATAAGTAAAGTATTTAAAGAATATGATAGGCAGACTAAATTTAGGAGAGGGGCTGAAGATTTCGGTGCTGAAACCGATTATGATGATTATATTGATAGAATCTTTACATTCATTGATGAGAAAGTCGGAACTGAATATTTCCCAAGTGATGAAGATGAAGAAGAAGTAGCAAGATTCAAGAAAGGATTTTATGATGAATTTGATGAAGTCGGTAAAGCCATAGAAGATGCAAACGATTGGTCTTGGAATGAGATTCTTGGGGCTGAAGAAGATGATGAAGCATATATACGAGATAGATATGGAGAGTCATTAGAAAATATGTCAATTTCAAGAAAACTTGAGTCTGTTGCATCATCATTAAAGGATTTGACTTCCGAAGATATGCTCTTTACTGTTATCAATAATTTATCAACAAAACAAGCCAATCAATTGATAAACAGGCTTTATGCAGGGATTAGGGAGGGAAGCATTCGGAGAAAACCATTCCGTCATAATATGAGAATGGGGGCTGAAGAAAAGAGATACCCCCGAAGTCCGAATGATGAAATACTTGATGGATTTAGTGAAATGGATTTAAGGAAGATAATTTACCTATATGGGGCTGAAATTAGAAGTATGAAAGATAGAGAAAAATATTTAGAGAGGATATTGAAAAACGAAGGTGTTTGGTATTCAAACCCTACAATTGACGACTACATGAATGAAGGCATGACTAAATCGGAAGCCACATCAGCATACAACATCAATAGAACTGATGAACTATTTGCTACTATTTTATACCTTTTGGAATATGCAAACAAGGGTGGATTGAAGGTGAAATCATTTGAGGCTGATACTGCTGATGTGGATTTTGATGAAGCCTACATGGAAAAGCAAGATGCCGAGCGAATTATGAAACTTCTAAAAATTGTGCGAAGAAAGGCAACAGGCTCAAATGCTCGCTATGCAAAAAATTATGCAAGAGAAGCCGAAAACGCATATTACCAATACGGTATGAAAGGATTAAAAGTTCAAGTCGCCTATGTTCTAAGCAATCTCGGAGGTTGGAGAGGAGATGAGGCTAAAGAAGTAAAGGCTGAACTAAGAAAATTAACAAAATAGGTGATGTAAAATGAAGAACTACCCGAAACTATATTATGAAACTGAAAAAAAGATGATACACAAAGTCGGATATACCTTAGCATTAGGAATGATGGGTGTAGGGGCATTAGAAACTGCACATTCAATTCCTTACATAATAAAGGGAGAATCCGACCTTACCGGAAAAATATTAGGACCAATGGGAATAATCGCAGGTGGATATATGGCGTATCTTTATCTAAACGAAGCAGGTCTTGTAGGTGGATATTAAGAAAACTTTAACTATCAGTAGATATTATTGTTGATTATGTTCGGCAATAATTTTTGGACTAATCTTAAATTAGGCATTAATTCTAATCCTAATAAAGTAAGTCATAGAGCCGAATTTAGAAGTGAACTTCTTGAGAATAATCCGGTTGATACAACGGAAACCGATGGATTTTTCCCGAAAATATTTAAGAAACCATTTATGCCTACAAAGTGGAAGTGGTTTAGAACATCGGGTGTTCCTAAAGTTTATAGATTTAATGCACCAAGAGGAGTAATCACTAAACTTAATTTCAAATTACCTAAACAGTTTGCCCCGTTTGTAATGGATAGTCAAGGTAATCCTTATCAAGATGGAAATAATTTTGATTTAAGTTTAGAAGGAGATACCGGAGATTATTTCACCATTGGCGGAAGGCAATCAGTTATTATGCGAGATGCCGATAATCCTTTAAGTAAATCAGTTTCAGTAAGTTTCCCTACACTTGCCTTTAGGGAGAATGGAGTAAATTACTCTTTAAATTGGAATAGATTTGCTCAAGTTAGAAAAGTTGCTAAAGGGGCTTATGATGAAGATTGGGGTTATGCAAGAGAAGGTAATCCTACTTTTGGTGTAGCAAGTTCCTATGATAGAGATATTAGTTTAACTTGGAATAGAAGTATAAAATGGTGGTGGCTTTTGATTGGTGGTGGACTTTTGTTAGGTCTGTTGTCAAAAATGAAAGACACAAGATAGATAACTTTAAATAACAGTAATGCTAAGGTAGGATTGCGCCTAATCGTAGTTATGGTTTTGAGTTGATAAGTGGTTTTTAACAGATAATGCTGAATACAAGTGGTTTTTTTCTTTTTATGATAGACGATGAATGATACAGGTAAGATAGTCTTTCGGGGCAAAGGTGGTTGTTTCATGGCGCACTTTTTTACTCTCTATTAGTGAAAACTAAAATTATAACTAACAGTTATCTTTATGTATCAAAACAAAATATCCTAAGTTATGTTCGGACATAATGTTTTCTCTTATGATACAATTCCTAACCTATACAAAGCGGAATCCGTAGTTTTTAATGCAACTGAATTTGATATTGCTAAAAAACATTCAGTATTCGGAACAGTCAAGGCAAAATGGGTAGAGGCGACACAAACCTACCATTACAAAGCAGGTAATATGTCGGATTACGCTGATAGCGGAAAATCAAGTGCCGCAGATGTGAAAAATTCAACTGTTGAAATAAATGATGGTGTTCATGCTAATGGCGACCCGATAACTCATAGTGTAAAAAGTAAAATAGATGCAGGGCAAGGCTTAGAGTTTGAATCACTTTCACCTGCTGACCAACCCTCAACTGATGATTCGGAAGATTCAAACGGAGATTCAAACGGAGATTCAAACGGAGATGATAGTGGAACTCCCGTTGAAGGTTGCACCGATTCGGAGGCTACAAACTATGATGATTCAGCAACCGTAGATGATGGCTCATGTGAATATGAAGATGATG
>MDSZ01121688.1_pt1 | contig 12580 bp, 12 predicted proteins | sample 811201 | NCBI WGS metagenome assembly MDSZ01 (sample SAMN05326647, study PRJNA326480) | marine metagenome | isolation source: seawater | place: Indian Ocean: North | collected 2010
AAAGACTCAAAATATACAATAATAGAAAATGCTCAAAAAAAAATCTATGGTGTTCAATTTCATCCTGAAGTTACTCATACAGAAAAGGGTGAGCAAATCTTTAAAAACTTTTTATTTTCAATTTGTAAAGTAAAAAAAAAATGGAATATTGTTTCTCAAAAAAAAAAACTCATAGGTGAAATTAAAAAAGTTGTAAAAAAAGATAAAGTTATTTGCGCATTATCTGGAGGAGTAGATAGTAGTGTAGTTGCTTTATTAGTTAACAAAGCAATAAAAAAGAATTTAATTTGCATTATGGTAGATACAGGATTGATGAGAAAAGATGAATTTAAATATACATATAAGATATTCAAAGATAGATATAAATTAAATGTAAAATTAATAAACGCTTCTAAAATATTTATTGAAAAATTGAAAAATACTTCTAATCCTGAAAAAAAAAGAAAAATAATTGGAGGCCTATTTATAAAAATTTTTGAAAAAGAGGCAAAAAAAATTAAAAATGTAAAATATCTTGCTCAAGGTACACTTTACCCTGATATTATTGAAAGCAGATCTTCATCTGGTAGCAAATCATCAAAAATAAAATCTCATCATAATGTAGGCGGTTTACCAAAAAAGATGAATTTAAAGTTGTTAGAGCCTTTGAAAGAATTTTTTAAAGACGAGGTTAGAGTTTTAGGTAAATCCTTAGGTCTTTCTAAAGACATCTCTCTTAGACATCCTTTTCCAGGTCCAGGTCTTGGGATAAGAATAATTGGAAATATAAATGCGGAAAAAATAAAAATTCTGCAAGAGGCAGATCACATTTATATCAATGAGCTAAAGAAAAATAATCTTTATGACAAAATTTGGCAAGCATATGTAGCTTTACTACCTGTAAAATCTGTTGGAGTAATGGGTGACTCAAGAACATACGAATATATTTGTTTGTTACGAGCAGTAACATCTGAAGATGGAATGACAGCTGACTATTTTAAATTTCCAAAAGAATTTTTAGACAAAATATCTAATAAAATTGTTAATAATGTAAAAGGTATAAATAGGGTTGTGTATGATATAACATCAAAACCTCCAAGCACTATAGAACTTGAGTAATATAAAAATGAACAAAAAAATTATAAAAATAATAAATAAAAAAAATAAATCCAAAATTGTAAGCTTAACGGCATATTCAAAAAATATTGCTCAAATTCTGGATAAATATTGCGATATAATTTTAGTAGGCGACTCAATGGCAAATGTTTTATATGGTTTTGAAAATACTCATAAAATTACTTTACAAAATATGATTCAGCATACGTTGAGTGTAAAAAAAGGAATAAAAAATTCTCTTTTAGTTGTCGATATGCCTAAAGGATCATATAAAAATAAATTTGTCGCTAAAAAAAACGCAAAATTAATAATTAACAAAACAAAGTGTGATGCTATAAAAATTGAAAGCAACAAAAAAAATTTTGATATTATTAATGAAATGGTCAAATCTAAAATTCCAGTAATGGGCCATATAGGATATACACCTCAATTTAAAAAAAAATTTGGTATCGAAGGTGATACTAAAAAAAAAATAAATGAACTCCTAAAGGAAGCACTGCTTATTGAAAAAGCAGGCGCATTTTCTATTGTGCTTGAATGTATTGCTCCCGTGGCATCAAAATTAATTACAAAAAACCTGAAAATACCAACAATCGGGATAGGCTCCTCAAGTTATTGTGATGGCCAAATACTTGTTACTGATGACATGTTAGGAATTAGCGGTTTTTATCCTAAGTTTGTAAAAAAATACGTAGCATTAGATAGAATAATTGAAAAAGCTGTAAAAAAATATACTACAGAGGTAAGAGGAAACAAGTTTCCATCAACAAAAAATTTTTTAAATGGACCAAAATTTAGATAACAAAATAGATTTCAAAGACAGAGTAGCCACTTTTTTAAATAAAAATAAAAAAAAATTTGTTATCATTATAATTATTATTATTTTATTAATTATTTCAATCATTTTACTTGAAAATTATAAAGAAAATGAAAATTCAAAAATCTCAGAAAAATATGTACAAGCTGGATTATTACTTTCTACTGACAAAGAAAAATCAAAAGAATTATTTGAACAAATCATATATTCAAAAAATAACTTTTATTCAATCTTGGCGCTAAACACTATTTTAGAAAAAAATTTAGAAAAAGATAAAAAAAAAATTCTTGAATACTTTGATTATATTGAAAAACTTTCTACTAGCAAGGATCAAAAAGATTTGATTGTTTTTAAAAAGGGATTGTATTTGATTCAGATCTCTAATATTGAAGAAGGTAATAAGTTATTTAATAAATTAATTGACTCCGAGTCGAAACTTAAAAATATCGCCGAAGAATTGCTTATGAAATAATATTAAATTTAGAGCTTATGAAGTTTTTTATAATCTTTTTTACTTTAATTTTTTTAGCTGGTTGCTCATTCGATAACAAATCAGGAATTTGGAAAAATAACAACAATATTACAAAAAAAGATAAAGACATATTTAGTGATTTTAAAACACTCTCTTCTTCTAAAAAATCCTTTAATAAAATTATACCTCTAAACGAAAATTTTAATTTTAATATCAAAAACAATCAATCGAGTTTTAAATGGACAGATATTTTTTATAGTCCATCTAATAATTTCGATAATTTTAATTATGGAAATTCAAACCAACTAATTTTCAAAAGTAAGAAAATTTCAAAAAAAAAAGTTAGTCAGTATATTTTATTTGAAAATAATAACATTATCACTAGCGATGACAACGGTAATTTAATTATTTTTTCTTTAGATAAAAATAAAGATATCGAAAAGTTTAATTTTTATAAAAAAAAATATAAAAAATTTAAAATAAAATTAAATATAATAGTTGAGAATAATATTATATATGTCTCTGATAACTTGGGATTTCTATATGCATTTGATTATTTTAAAAAAAAGGTAATTTGGGCAAAAAATTATAAAGTACCTTTTAGATCTAACCTTAAAATTTACAAAAATAAAATTATTGCCGCATCTCAAAACAATGATTTATACTTTTTTAATAAAAAAACCGGTGAAACAATCAGCTTAATCCCAACTGAAGAAACCAAAGTTAAAAATAAGTTTATTAATAATATTTCTATAAGTGAAGATTTTTCTTTATATCTGAATACATACGGCTCTCTTTATTCAATAAGAAATGAAAATTCAAAGATCAACTGGTTTATCAACTTAAATCAATCTCTAGATCTAAATCCAAGTAATTTATTTCAAGGGAGCCAAATTGTAAGTTCAAAAAATAAAATTATAATTTCCACTAATGATTTTACATATATTATTGATAACAAAACAGGATCTATTCTTCACAAAAAAAATTTTTCTTCTATGATTAAACCATTATTAATTAATAATTATCTTTTTATAGTAACAAAAAATAATTTTTTAATTTCACTTAATTTAGAAAATGGTTCGATAATTTATTCTTATGAAATAAATGAGCAAGTTTCAGATTTTTTAAAATCAAAAAAAAAAAAGGTTTCATTTAAAAGTATGGCCATGTCAAATAAAAGTATTTTAATTTTTTTAGAAAATGCATTTGTGTTACAATATAATGTAAATGGTAGACTAGAGGATATCAAAAAACTCCCCACAAAAATAAAATCTGATCCAATATTTATTGATAAATCTTTAATTTATCTTGATAAAAAAAATAAAATTTCGTTATTAAATTAATTATTTGATTTAACACTTAATAAAGATAGTTGTTTAATTTTAAGTCCCTGTAAATCATCAGAGGGTTTTATTGGATACTCTCCAGTAAAATAGTGATCACTAAACTGAGGGTAATTTTTGTTTCTATTTTTACCAGTTAATGCTTTATATAAACCGTCTAAGGACAAAAATTTCAGACTTTTTGCTTTAATATAGTCACACATCTCTTTGTTGTTTTTGTTATGTGCCAAAAGTTCCTGCTTAGTTGGCATATCAACACCGTAAAAATCAGGAAATTTTATCTCTGGACAAGCAATTCTTACGTGAACTTCTTTAGCACCACTTTCGTAAAGCATTTTAACGATTTTAAGACATGTAGTTCCTCTTACTAAAGAGTCATCAATTAGAATTATACATTTGTTTTTAACTAAAGTTCTTGTAGAACTTAATTTGAGTTTTACCCCTAAGCTTCGTATGTTCTGTGTGGGTTCAATAAAAGTTCTACCAACATAGTGGTTTCGTATCAAACCTAGTTCAAATTTTTTTTTCGACTCCTCAGCAAAGCCAAGGGCTGCGGGCACACCCGAGTCTGGAACTGGCACAACCAAGTCAGCTGTGAGATCAGCTTCTTTTGCAAGTTCTGTGCCTAAATTTTTTCTAAATTCATAAGCACATTTGCCTCCAATTAAACTGTCAGGTCTGGCAAAATAAATATATTCAAAAACACAAGGCCTTGCCTTTTGTTTTGGAAATGGGTTTACACTCTTAATTTCATTATTTTCAATTGTAACTATTTCTCCATTTTCAACTTCTCTTATGAATGTAGCTCCTACGATATCAAGAGCACAAGTTTCAGAGGCAAAGATGAAAGAATTTTTAAGTTTTCCAATTATTAATGGTCTGATACCAAAAGGATCCCTTACACCGATTAGTTTTTTATTAGTCATAAGTATCAAAGAATAGCCTCCTTGAATTCTAAATAAAGCATCGATTAATTTATCCAAAAATTTTTCTCTTTTAGATTTAGCTATTAGCTGAACAATTGTCTCTGTATCACTTGTAGTTCTAAATATAGCACCATCTTTGACCAACTCTTCTCTTAAAATTAAAGCATTTGTCAAATTTCCGTTATGTGCAATACTAACTCCACCCATATGCAAATCAGCAAAAAAAGGCTGAATGTTTCTTAATGAAGTTTCACCCGTAGTAGAATATCGATTATGACCAATAGCAGATTTTCCTGGTAATTTTTTAAGCACTTCAGGGTTGGTAAAATGATCTCCAACTAAACCTTGTCTTTTCTCAGAATGGTAGTTTTTTCCATCAAAAGAAACTATCCCGCAACCTTCTTGACCTCTATGTTGTAAAGCATGAAGGCCTAAAGCTACTAAAGCAGAGGCATCAGAGTGGTCAGTTATTCCAAAAACACCACATTCTTCTCGTAACTTATCAAGATTAAATTTTTTCAATTTTTTCTTTCGTGTCCATAAAATCATCGTTTGAAGGAAATTCTTGTAATAGTATTTCACTTCCTTTGTAAATGATTTCAAATGTGATAGCATCTTTTGTCGGTATACTCCAACTTTGATGTGGATAAAACCAATTTAATATTGTGAATAAACATACTGAAACGACGTATCCTTTAAAAACACCAAATATTAAGCCGAAGGTTTTATCAATAGATCCTACACCAGTCCAAGTTACCGCCCTACTTAAAGCCTTTCCAATTAAAATAATTAAAAAAAGAGTCAAAATAAATATTACGAACCCTAGGCCTACACTATTAATAAATTCAGACTCTATATAATCACTCACAGATGGTTGCAACTTAGGAACTAAAATAATAGTAACTATTGTAGACAAAACCCACTTCATGAATGAAATAAGGCTTAAAGAAAAACCTTTTAAGAAACACTGAATTATACAATAACCAAATATTAAAATAATAAATGTGTCAAAAATAGTAAAGTTATTAAAAGCCTTTAATAAGCTATCGATCATGTAAGCTTTTTATCATTTTGACCAAAAGGTTTATAAATAATAAGCAGTTTTGGTAATAAAGTTAATACTGAAATCATAGCTAGAAGCATTGCGATACCTGTAAATACTCCAAAATAAATTGTTGGAATAAAATTAGATAAAACTAATATTGAAAATCCAAAAACTATTGTAATAGAGGTATTAAGTATCGCTATCCCAACAGTGCTATGACACCTATCTAAAGTTTTGTTATAATTATTTATTTTTTTATATTCTTCTTTAAATCTATATATATAATGAATGCTATTATCTACTGCTATTCCAATAGTTATTGCAGCAATAGTAATTGTCATCATATCCAAAGGAATCCCCATCATCCCAATTATCCCGAGAATAAAAAAAGCAGCTATAAAATTTGGGACTATGCCAATTAAAGATAAAGTAATATTTCTAAAAAGTATAAAAAACATTGCAAAAATGCCAAGTATAACCACTCCTAAAGTAAGAATTTGAGATTTGAATAAACTTTGTAGTAAATTGTTAAATAAAATTAAAACCCCAGCTAATTTATATTCCTCTTTTTTAAAACCCAATTTTGTATTGAGATCATTATTAATTTTATTAATTAGCTCATTTCTTCTTAAGTTTTCTAATGAGTCTTTTATTCTTACAGCAATTCTAGCTTCATCCTTTTCTACAGAAATGTAAGGTGAGATTATCTCTTTTTTTATTTCTTCAGGAATTTTACTATAAAGAACTGCGATTTCTAAGCTTTGTAATTTTTTTTTATTTAAATCTTCAGCAACTCTTAAAATTGACCCAAATGAAAGAACTTTACCTATTTCTGGAAGGGAGTCTAAATAATCATGAACTTTAATGATCTTGTCCATTTTATCTCTCGTGAACCAGTATTTTGATTTATCCTCATTTTTATCTTTATCATCTTCCCATTCAGAAAAATCATCATCACTCTCAACTTTTGCAGAGGGGAATTTGATAATTATATTAAGAGGAGTGGTGCCACCTAAATCATCATCTATTTTTTTCATACCTTTATAAATTTCTGTTTCTTTGTCAAAATAATTTATAAAACTATTTTCAACTTCGAGTTTTAAAATTCCAATTATACTCGAAATTAAAATTATTGAAGCCATGGTCAAAATAATAAAGCTATCTTTTTTTGTGAAAGATGCTAGGAGCGATGTAATAATTGATTTTTCTGTATCCTTAACATTTATTATATTTTCCGAAGAGAAACTATTAATCATCGAAGGTAAAAGAATGAAAGTAACCGAAAATGAAACAATTAATCCCAAAGTCATCATCCATCCAAAGTCAATGATAGGTTTTATTTCACTAAATATTAAAGATAAAAAAGCACATATAGTAGTTAGAACTGTATAAAGTATTGGGAGCATCATCTTTTTACATGCCTCTAAAACAGCTTCTTCTTTTGAAAAGTGAGGAAACTCTTTTTTTAATTGCAAGTATCTTACAGTCACATGAATATTCATTGCCATATTAAGAATAAGCATTAAAGCAATAAAGTTCGAAGATATAACGGTTACCTTCCATCCTATAAAACCTAACAGACCAACCATTATAATGACCGAAGTTGCACATCCTAGTAAAGGAATAACGACCCACTTGAAATCTCTAAAAATAAACCAAAGCGTAAAAATTATAAAAATAAAAACACCAGCTCCAAAAACAATTATATCACTTTTAATAAAGCTCATCATGTCATCGGCAATCATTGGAATTCCACCTAGGTGAATTTTAGCACTCTCTCCGTACTTGTTTATCACATCCCTTATCTCAGCAATATTTTGGCTATTTCTTAAATTATATAGGTTTTTATATTCTTCATATTCTTTCAAAAATTTCTTATAATTAATTTCTTCTTCTTTTGTTAATCCACTATCAATAGATTGATTATAATATTTGTCTTTTATTTTTATATATTCTGCTAATCTCTCATCTTTCTTAAGATAGACAACGATACCTGAGGTTTTACCATCTTCGCTAATAACGTAATTTTTATAAATAGGGCTATTTAAGATTTCTTCAAAACCTCTTTTTCTATCAATCTCTGGATAAGCCAAAGTTTTATAATTTTTTAATCTATCCATAAGCCCCTCATCAGTGCTTTTTAAAAGGGGGACATCTATTAAAGTTATAACGCTATCCACCCAAGTTAATTTTTCAATTTTCGATTTAAGCAACTGAAGATTGAGGATGGTCTCTTTTTCCTCGAAATTTGAAACTGGCGTATAAGTGAGAACTAAAAAATCTTTTGTACCGTATCTTTCATTTACCTCTCTCAAATATTTTAAATCTTTATCTCCCTCTAAAAGCAACGCATCAGATGAGGCATCCAAATTAAAATTTTTAGCTTGATAAAACGAAAAAATCACAATTGTGGATAACAAAATAAGAGTAAGTTTGGAAAAATCTATTATAAGTTTTTTATAAATATAAGACCACATTGGGATAATTCAGATATATCTTAATTTATTTATAACTAAAGAAAAATTTGGGTTTAATTTTTACTTAAATCTTTGAATTTTGTATAAATTCCCTCAAACTCTACTTTTACGGTGCCTGTCGGGCCATGTCTCTGTTTGCCAAGTATTATATCAGCTAATCCATTTACATCATTCATTTTCGACTGCCACTCAGCGTGCTCTATTGAACCTAACTTAGGCTGTTTTCTCTCAAGATAATAAGCTTCACGATATACAAACATCACCACATCAGCATCTTGTTCAATCGATCCAGACTCTCTTAAATCAGCCAATTGAGGTTGTTTATCATCTCTTTGCTCAACGGCTCTTGATAATTGAGAAAGAGCTAACACAGGAACAGAAAGCTCTTTAGCAAGGGCTTTTAAACCTTGCGTAATTTCTGAGATTTCTTGAACTCTGCCTTCATTTTTTGTAGAGCTTGCTCTCATAAGCTGAATATAATCTACAACTACCAAGCTTAAACCGAATAATCTTTTAATTCTTCTAGCCCTATTGCATAATGTAGCAATTGTAATTGCAGGCGTTTCATCAATGTACAAAGGTAAATTATAAATATTTCTTGAAGTTTCAATATATCTGTTTATTTCTTCTTCTGTAACTTTTCCGCGCCTTATATCATCTGATTTTATTTTTGCTTGCTCAGATAATATTCTCGTAGACAATTGCTCAGAAGACATTTCTAAAGAAAAGAAAGCTATAGAGGATTTTTCTTGTCTACTCAAAATATTTTGCGCAGCATTATAAGCAATATTAGTTGCTAATGCTGTTTTTCCCATAGAAGGTCTGCCGGCTAATATAATTAAATCAGATTTATGTAATCCTCCTAACTTTTCATCAAGGTCATTTAATCCTGTAGGCACCCCAACGATTCCTTGATCACTTTGCATGGCTTGCGTAGCCATCTCAATTGTTTGGTCAAGAGCTTGATTAAATTTTAAAAAAGATCGAGAAAAGCTTCCTCTTTCGGCTAAGTCAAAAAGTGATCTCTCTGTGCTCTCTATAATATTTTCAGCATTTTGCTCTTGAGCATTTGCATTTAAAGTATCCGAAGAGAGTTTATCTGAAATTAAAACCAGTTCTCTTCTTAAGTACATTTCATGAATAATTTTTGCGTAATCTACAGCTTGCTTCACTGAGCCTGAAAATCTTGTAAGTTTAACTAAATATTCAGTTCCACCAACTTCATTGAGCATATTATCTTTTTCAAAGTAATTTTTCAAAGTGATTGGATTTGCGATCATTCCTTTTTTATTCAAATTTTCAATTACTTCATAAATTTTGATATGCGCAGGATCAAAAAAAATAACAGGATTAATGATAGTAGAGACTTCGTCGATTATATCATTATTTACTAATACTGATCCTATCAGGGCTTGCTCTGCCTCGATATTTGAGGGCTGTTTATTTTCTTGGTTATTTTTGAGATTTTGAATTTCTTTCACAAATCTATAGTAGTTTAACAATATTCTCGTTAAAGAAAAAAGTTACACACTATTTTTTCTGTTCTGTGGAAAAGTTATTTTGACTGAACTTTGTCTATTTTTATAGAGATATTTGATTTCACTTCTGAGTGGAAGTTGATATTTGCCTTATATACACCCACTTTAGAAAGCTCATCTTTGATTATAATTTGTGATGGGCTAACATCTGCATTAGTTTTCTCTTTAATAAGATTTGATATTTCTTTTGGTTTTATTGAACCATAAAGTTCACCATTTTCCTTACTTTCTCTATTAAAAGTAAAAGTTTTATTATTCACTAACTTAGCTATTTCTTTATATTTATTTTTAAGCTCAGTATTTTTCTTATTTAATTCATCTTTTTTTTTATTTACAAAATCTTGATTTTCCTTACTGAAACGTAAGGCTTTTCCTTCTCTAAGAAGAAAGTTTCTGCCATATCCATTTTTTACTTTAACTTTATCTCCTATACTTCCCAGATTAAGAATATTTTCAAGCAATATAATTTCCATTTTAAATCAATCCTAGAATTTTAGCTTTTTTAATCTCACGCGTTAGCTTTTTTTGTTTATTAAAAGATACTGATGTTATTTTTGAGGATACGATTTTTCCATTATCTGAGACATATTTTTTAAGTAAACTTACATTTTTGTAATCAATTATTGGAGCATTTTTAATTGATAAAGGACATTTTTTTGAAAATTTTCCATCAGATTTTTGAAATAAGCTTAACTTACTTAATGAGTTTGAACCTTTTCTTTGAAATTTTCTATTTTTTCTTTTCATTTAAATTATTATTTTTACTAAAAAATTCATTTTTAGTATCTAATTTTTTATATTTTACAGTGAGATATCTAATTACTTGACCGTCAACTTTTATTTTTTTTTCTATTTCTCCTAAGGTATTTTTATTACCCTCGAATTTATAATGAATATAAAAGCCTTTCTTACAATTCTTGATTTTATTAGCAAGATTTAATAGACCCCATTCTTCAATTTTTATTACCTTTCCAGCAGAACCATTAATTAAGTCGTTGTATTTTTCTTTTATAATTTTTAATTCTTTTTCTGCCAGGTCTTGTCTAGCAATAATTGTATTTTCGTAAAATGCCATAAATTTTTCACTTAGTTTAATTATTTAATTGTAAAAAGTGGGTTATACTATAATGAATAATTATAGCAATACTAATATTTATATAAGATAATTGTATAAAATGAACGCATTATTATTTCCAGGTCAAGGTTCACAGATAGTTGGCATGGGATCTGAATTACATGATAATTTTAATATTGTAAAAGAGATTTTTAAAAAAGCGGATGAAAAACTTAAATATCCTATCTCTAAAATGATATTATCTGGACCAGAGGATCAATTACAATTAACTAAAAATACACAACCTGCAATTTTAACGACAAGTTATTCCATATTTAGAGTCTTAAAAGATGAGTTCAAAATCAATATGGACACTTTTAAATATTTCGCAGGACATTCATTAGGTGAATACAGCGCTTTAGTTTGTGCAGATGCTTTGAACTTTGAAGATGCTCTATATTTACTACATGAGAGAGGTAAAGCAATGCAAGAAGCTGTTCCAATAGGTTACGGTAGTATGATTGCAGTACTTGGTACCAAAATAAAAGATATTAATAATTTTATTGAAAGTATTAAAGATAAAGAGGGAGTTTGTGAAATTGCAAATGATAATGCTGATGGTCAAGTTATTATTAGTGGTAACAAAAATAAATTAGATTATTTTCAGTCAGTATTAAAAGAAAAAAAAATAAAAACTATACCTTTAAAAGTAAGTGCACCATTTCATTGTTCATTGATGAAGCCAGCTGCAAATAAAATGAGAGAAAAAATACAAAATATAAATTTTCAAAAACCCAAATATCCAATTGTGACCAACGTGACAGCTGAAGCTGAAATGAACCCTGAAAATCTTAAAAAATTGTTAATTGAACAAATATCTTCAACAGTCAGATGGAGAGAAAGTATTATCAACATCTCAGGCAACAAAATATCGAATTTTGTAGAAGTAGGGCCAGGAAAAGTCTTAAGCGGAATGGTAAAAAGAACGATTAAAGACGTAAATTGCTTTTCAATTAATTCAATTGCTGATATTAAAAAATTTAAAGATGAATCTGACAAATAAAAAAGTTTTAATTACTGGCGCAACAGGTGGTATAGGAAATTGTCTTATAAAAAAATTTGATGAGTTAGGTGCAAAAATAGTTGCTACCGGAACTAATGAGGAGAAACTTGAAAATATAAAAAAAAATTTTAGTAAAATTTTTGTAGAGAAATTTAAATTAGACGATCATAGCAAAATAGAGAAGTTCATTGAAATGATTGATGAAAAACTCGACGGTCTGGATATCTTGGTTAATAACGCAGGTATAACATTAGATAATTTATCAATCAGGTTAACAGAAGAAAATTGGAAAAAGGTTTTGGATATAAACCTAACCTCATCTTTTTTAATGTGTAAATACGCAATAAAAAAAATGCTGAAGAAAAAAAATGGCAAAATAATTAACATTACTTCAATAGTTGGACATACAGGCAATCTTGGCCAAGCAAACTACGCAGCCTCAAAAGCTGGTATCGTAGCTTTCTCAAAAAGTTTAGCAATAGAGTATGCAAGAAAAAACATAAATATAAATTGTGTGTCTCCTGGATTTATTCAAACAGAAATGACCGACAAAATTAATGAGGAATTTAAAAAAAACTTAATAAATAAAATACCATCAGGTAATTTAGGTACAGGAGAAGATGTTTCAAATTGTGTAGCATTTTTGGCCTCAGATATGGCAAATTATATCAACGGTGAAACCATACATGTTAATGGTGGAATGTATATGGCTTGACAATTCTAATTATTAATCTAATAAGAAATTATAAA
>MDSZ01007201.1_pt1 | contig 12579 bp, 13 predicted proteins | sample 811201 | NCBI WGS metagenome assembly MDSZ01 (sample SAMN05326647, study PRJNA326480) | marine metagenome | isolation source: seawater | place: Indian Ocean: North | collected 2010
GATGTCTATAAAAGCTGGTATGTACGACGTTGTTCTGGCTGTTGGTGTTGAACAAATGGGTAAAGGACTTCTTGGTGGAGCGGGAGGTGGAGATGGTATCCCCAAAGAAGGTCTTTTAGGTTCTGGAACTATGCCTTGTGTCTTTGCGGAAGCCGGAATGGAGCATGCTAAAGAATATGGCACCACTTTTGAGCAATTCGCAAAAATTTCAGTTAAAAATCATCATCATTCAACCATGAATCCAAAAGCAATGTACCAGATTGAAACTCCTCTTGATGAGGTAATGAATGCTGAGATGATTTCTTATCCGAATACTAAGCTAATGTGTTCAGTGAATGTTGATGGATCTGCTGCCGCTGTTTTAGTATCTGAGAAAAAAGCAAAAGAATTGGGAATGTCTAGGGCAGTTAAAGTCAGAGCATCGGCTATGGCAAGTGATCCTTATACTGACAGAGATCTAGTAATGCCTGATGTTAACGCATGCACAAGACTTGCAGCAAAAGATGCATATGAACAAGCTGGAATCGGTCCAGAAGATGTTAATCTTGTAGAACTTCATGATTGTTTTGCAACTGCAGAAATGCTGCATTACGAAAATCTTGGGCTTTGTAAGGATGGGGAAGCAGGAAGAATGATTGATGAGGGACATGTAGAACTTGGAGGGAAAGTCCCAGTGAATGTTTCTGGGGGATTACTTTCTAAAGGTCATCCTCTTGGAGCTACTGGTATTGCTAATATTTATGAAGTTTGTACACATCTCAGAGGAGAAGCAGGAAAAAGGCAAGTTGAAGGAGCCAAGATTGGAATGACACATGTTATTGGTTTAGGAACAGCATGTGGTATCCATATTCTAGAGAAAACGAACTGAAAATTAATTTCTCAATTCTTGAAATTCGGTTTAACTGGAGATACCCATAATAATCTCAAAAATATTGAGATTATTTGTAATATATTCAATGAATCTGATTTAGATTTTGTAGTCCATACTGGTGACATAACCCTACCAAAAGCATTGGAAAAATTTAACAAACTTAAAATGCCCTTTATGGGGGTTTTTGGTAATAATGATCAAGGCGACAAGACAGAATTGCTAGAAGTCTGTGAAAAATATAACTTTGATTTTGATGCTTATCCGAAGGTAATTAAGCAAAATAACTCCAATATTTTTGTTGTTCATGACCCTCTAGACATAGAAGAATCATTTTATGGCGAAGGAAATATTATTGTTCATGGTCATACTCATAGATTTAGAGATGAAGTAATAAACGGTACTCATATTTTCAATCCTGGTGAATGTGCTGGATTTATGAAAGGAAAGAACAGCATAGGAGTAGTTAATACAGCTTTACCGTCAATGGATGTTATTAACTTTTAAATCTAGAGAATATAAGATCTGAAATTGCTATTACAATCACACATGAAATAAAAGGCCTCAATAACCTGTTTATTCCATCTGTATCCCCTTGCATGAGATCAATCAAAAAAATTGAAAAGGCAGGTGATAAATTTTTTGAACCTGGATAAGAAAACCAAATTGTTAAAAAAAATCCGAGCGAAGCTGAAAAAAAGATAGTTTTATAGAATCTCTTACTAAAAAGTTTTCTTATGAAATAAGAAATGAGTATGGATAAGATAAAATAAAGAGACCAAAAAAAATAAATCATTTAAATTTCTTTAAAAAGTCAATTCTATGTTTGTCTTCTTTAATTATCCAATCACACTCTTTCAATTTGTCATTGTCAATAATTTGAATAAGCTTTTTTATATTTTCGTCTTTCAATATTTTCTTTGGTGGAACATTTTCTTGTATAGCAATTTTTTCCCTCCACAAAAATATTGAAAGGTACTCTTTTGAGTATTTTTTTTTAATTCTCCTAATTCTCGAATCTAATAAGTCCTCATTACCAAGATTAACCTCTTTTTCTGTTAAATATATAACCTCCTTAAGCTTATTTTTTTTATCAAGAAGATTCTTTTGTACATGATATATTTCTAGCAAATAATCAACATCATTTGATGCATATTCAATTTGCTCTGCAGATAAAGGTCTCTTTAGCCAATTAGATTTAGTTTGACTTTTATCAAGATTGGTAAGGAAATAACGTTTAACTATAGATGCATATCCCTCAATTTCAGTCCCTCTAATTATTTTTTCTCCTTGTTGAATATCAAAGCAATTTAAAGTTTTAATGCCGAGACATTTACTTAAAATAGTTGCATCACTCCTTGAGGAATGAAAAACTTTTAAATAAGAAGTACTTTCAAGAACGTTTTTAAGAAGTTTTGTGGGATCACATGTCAAACAATCAAGAATATAAATTTCATCAGAGAATCCAATTTGTAACAAAGATAAATTTGGAAAGTATGTATTTCTCCAATCAAATTCAGTATCTATCGATAAGATTCTATTTTCGTTAAGACTCTTATCAAGTAATTGAAAATCCGAATTATCTGTGATGAAAAAAATTTTTTTATTTTTTTTTGTTAATTTTCTTATAAAAGCTGACAGCGACATAATCAGTCTTTTTGCTCATAGTAAAATAGTCTCTCAATGTCCTCTTCCTCAGTTTTTTCACCGTATTGAATTTCTATAATTTTGCACTCAACATCATTTGGATTTGTAATTTGGTGCCAATCTTCAACATCAATATGAAAGAAATCATTTTTATTTAATACGATGGTTTGAGTTTCATCTTCAAGAGATTTGCTATGATTTACTTCACAAGAACCCTCACTTACGAACCAGAGCTCATTTCTATGGAAGTGCCTTTGAAAACTCATACCTTGTTTAGGTTTAACTATTAGTTCTTTAAGTTTTATATTTTTATCCTGAAATAGTTCATAAAAAGTTCCCCAGCTTCTTTTTTCCTTAAGATACTTCCAATTTTTTAAAATCATGCTCGAAGAATTCAATTTATCATCACCTCCAACTCTAAACTGAAATGATATTCCCTCAATTTCCATTTCTGGAATATTTTCATCTGTTCTATCTCCTCCATTGCAAAAAATTATTTCATCTGAAGGATAGCGATTTTTTAAATCTTTTAGGGCATTAATACAACTTCCCATCTCGTCGTCAACGAAATCGATGACTTCATCTACAAACTCTAAAGATTCTAGTATTATTCTTCTCTCCTTAAATGTAAGAAAGTTTTGACCTTTCTTATTGATCAGCCAGTTATCACTATTCAGGGCAACAATAAGAATTTCCCCGTATGATTTAGCATCCTTCAGATAAGAAATATGCCCACTATGAATAGGATCAAATCCTCCACTTACTACAGATATTTTCATTTAGTCTTCTTCTTTAGATATCTGATAAAGTCTTTTGAAATATCCTTATCAGTCTTAGCATATTCAAGGTTAGCAATTGCATAACCAAGTTTATCACCACAATCAAATAATTTACCTTCAAGTAAGAATCCTTTAAGAATGTTCTTGCTTTCTACAAAAGAATTTATTGCATTAGTTAATTGAATCTCTCCATTTTTATCAATTGGGATCTTTTCAAGATAATTCATAAATTTCTCATTAAATATATACCTGCCAGTTGCAAATAGATTAGAAGGGGCCTTATTCAAAACTGGTTTCTCCACCATGCCAGTAAGATGTAAAAAACCTTTTGCCTTTGATGAATTTTTAAATTTAACAATTCCATATTTAGAAATATCCTTTTTGCTCGCCCGAGATAAAAGAATTGAGCTATCTCCAGATTTTGAATAATCATCTCTCATTTTTTTGAGATTGTTAATGCCTTTATTCAGATCATCTTTGATTAACATATCTGGCAGAACCACAGCGAAAGGCATATTTTCTAGCATGGGCTTGGCACACAAAACCGCATGGCCCAATCCTAGTGTTTCTCCTTGTCTTATACTTTGGATAGATACCTTGAGTCTTGATACTGAACGAATTTCTTTTAGGAGACCTCTTTTTATTCTTTTTTCTAAAGTGGCTTCTAACTCAAAACTTTTATCAAAATGATTTTCAATAGAGTTTTTGCTCGAATGCGTAATAAATAAAACATTTTTAAAGCCCGCATCTTCAATTTCTTCCATTATTATCTGAATAATTGGCTTATTAACTATTGGAAGCATTTCTTTTGGAACAGCTTTTGTTGCAGGAAGCAATCTTGTACCGAGACCAGCTACAGGAATAACAACAGTATTTACATTATTTGAAGGTCTCATTACTTGATTTAAATTCATAAGTTATTGTCTTTTTTAAAGCAGTTTCAAGATTCACTGGAGGTTTGAAATCAAAAAAATTATTATTAGAATTTATTATTGTATTAGATGTAAATTTTTTTATTCTAATCAAGCTTATAGGGAATTTTTTACCAGTTAAGAGTGAAAACAAATCCACCAAAATACCCGCAAACAATCCTAATGTAACCGGAAGATAAAATTTTTTGAACCCCTTTATGGATAAACTTTTTTGAACAATTTTCACTATATCTTTAGTCCTTAGATCAGGCTTATCTACATAATTTTTTATGTAAAGACCCTCTTTCAATTCAAGACATTGATACAAAAATTGAGCAACATTCTCCACATATGACATTGATTTAATATTATTGCCATCGCCAATCATTACGAAAAATTTACTTTTAATTTGCTTTATTAAATTAAAAACATTGCCTCTATTCTTTTCGCCAAAAATCACTGTGGGTCGAATGATGACGAGAGACCTATTAATTGGATCCTCTCTTTGCCATTCTTTATATATTTCCTCAGCTTGAAGCTTAGATCTTCCATATTCATTGAACGGATTTGGATCAAAATCTTCATCTATAGGATCATTAGAGAACCCATAGATTGCAACGGTGCTAGTGAATATAATCTTATTAATGGATTTCTCAGATGCTAAATTACAAATATTCCTTGCGCCTTCAACATTAACTTTTTTATAGTCCTCTTTTTTTTCATCATCTCTATGAACTGCCGCTAAATTAATAATGGTATCGAATTTATCTGAAAGATTTGAAGCTTTATCATGCACTGAAAAATACTCATAATTATTCGGAAAATTTAAGCTTTCCTTAATATCATGATTAATAAATGATTTGTCATTGTCTTTTAGAATCCTGCATAAGCTTGTTCCTAAAAAACCAGACCCCCCTATGATTGCTATTGTCATTTTAATTCTACATATAGGTTGCGGATAAATTATAATAATGTCTCGCAACTTTCTTTAAAATGAATTATCTCATATTAGCTGGAGGCACTGGTACTAGACTTGAGTCGTTAAATTTTAATTTGCCAAAGCCCATGATTAACATATCGGGAAAGCCAGCAATTCAAAGAATAGTTGATCATATTCTCCTTTATGACAATAAAGCAAATATATATATTTCTACGTTCTACAAAGGTGAGGAAATAAGAGAATTTTTTAAAGATGAAAAATATGTACATATAGTAAATGAGCCTGAAAAACTAGGAACGGGCGGTGCTATAAAATTTTTTTTAGAGAATTTTCAAATAAGAGAGTTTTGTCTTTTAAATGGTGATACTTTGATTAATTTTGATTTGGGGTTTTTTGCTTATGAATGGAAAAGAGTTAAAGATAATTATTCAGTAAATTCTTTAGTTTTGCTAAAAAGAGTTAAAGGTGATTGTTCGGATTATGGAACTTATAATGTTGAAGGAAGCAAAGTAATAAGTTTTAGAGAAAAAAATAAAATAAGTAATGCTTTAGTTAGCACCGGTGTGTATTTTTTTAAATCAAGCCCTCTCAAGAAGGTATTAGGTAAATATCCAAAAAAATTTAGTTTTGAGGAAGAATTTTTACCTGAATATATCAAAAAAAAATCATTGGCATATTTTGAGTTAACAGATTTTGATTTATTTTTTGATATTGGTACGCCTGAAAAACTTGAAATTGCGAAAAAAAATTTTTTAACTCTAAGCAAAAGACCTGGAGTTTTTTTTGATAGAGACAATACATTGGTGCATGACGATGGGTATAACGCTGATCTTACAAATTACCTTGTCATGCAAAATTCATATCTCTTTGTAAAACTTTTCCAAAGTCTTGGCTATCAAGTTTTTATTGTTTCTAATCAATCCTCTATAAACAGAAAAATTAATAACCTAAGAAAAGTAGAAAAATTTAACAACTTTTTAATTGATGACTTCAGAAGCAAAGGTGCCTATATAACCGATTCTGTGTTTTGTCCTCATATGCCATCTGAAAAGTGTAATTGTAGAAAGCCGAAAACTCTTTTAGTTGATAATCTTGTAAATAAATACAATTTACTACTAAAAAAATCTGTGTTTGTTGGGGATAGTAATGCAGATAAAAATTTAGCTAAAAACTCAGGAATTATTTTTTTTGACATTCAATCTAAAAATAGCAAGAAAAAAATTTTCAAATATTTAAAATTCCTATAATTTTTGTAGGATTGATCCATATTTCTCAAGCTTAAAATCTTCTAGGTAAAAATTACTTAATTGTTCTCTTACTTTCCTTTGATCTTTTTCCCTGACATACAACAAAAAGAACCCGGCACCACCTGCGCCTAAGAGCTTTCCACCAATTGCTCCGGCTGATCTCGCATCTTCATAAAATTGATCAATTGTTTCAGAAGAAATCTTGTTACTCATATTTTTCTTAAAATTCCAGTTTTCATTTAAAAGCTCTCCAAGATAATCTGTATTTTTCTTTAATTTCTCTGGATTAAAATCTTCAGCTAATTTTTTAAGATAAATAGAGTTATCTATTGCATTCTTTTCAGTTTTTAAGTTTTTATTTTGATCTGTCAGAATACTTGATGCTTTTCTTGACCCCCCAAGATGAAAAAGCATTAAATTTTTTTCTATATGTTCGTAATCTTTTTCCAAGTTCAAATCTTCCACATCTACTGAACCATCCTTATTAAAATGATAGCGGTTTAAGCCTCCATAAGAAGCTGCATATTGATCTTGTTTTCCTATTGGCTCTTTGAGCACATCTATTTCTAACTTGCATGCTTCTTCGCTTAACTGTTTTTTATCTAAATTTATGGATTTGGAAAAAGATGAGCATAAATTGATTAAGCCAACTGTGAATGAACTTGATGATCCCATCCCAGAATTTGATGGTAAATCAGCGATGCTAGATAGAACTACATCACTAATTTTATATTTTATAAAGATCTCTCGAATAATTGGATGTTTGATTGATTCAGTTGTTTTTGCAAATTCATTAGTGCTGTATTTTAAATTTAGACCTAGCGTCCTAAACTGCCTATTAATCGATAAGTAAATATATTTATTAATGCTAGAAGAAACTACACACCCACCGTTGCTCTCATAAAATGATGGTAAATCTGTTCCGCCGCCAAAAAAAGATATTCTAAAAGGAGTTTTTGTAACTAACATTTTAATTAATTTTAAAGAGTCTTCTATAAGCTACATCTAAAATATATGCAGAGTACACAAATATACTTTTTAATAAACTTAAGTTGAATTGATTTCTATAAAGCTTCCAAACTGCAATTTGATTAGAAATTACATCTCTAGACCTTGATTTTCCATGTTTTCTATAACTTAAAAGATATTTATCTATTCCAATGGCTTCAATACCTTTTTGTAATATTTTTCCATGAAAGAATAAATCTTCTGCAAAACCATCATAGGCATCAAAATTTAAATCTTTCAAAATTTTCTTTTTCACTACTACTGATGACATAACAATTATTCGTTTTGAAAAAAATTTATTAAAGTTCATCCTTGAAATAAAATATTTATTCTTCCCAATAAAAGTTGCTCTATTATCAATCCAATAATAATTCGTATATGTGAAAAGAAAATTATTATTAATCATATCCCCTATTTGAATGTCCAGCTTTTCTTTGTCCCAAACATCATCAGCATCGATAAAAGCAATATACTCTCCTTCTGCAACTCTAATACCATAATTTCTTGCTAACCCTGGACCTAAATCTTTTGTAATGACTTTGAATCTTCTTTCATTATAGGATTCAATTAATTCTAATGATCCATCTATAGAGTTTGCATCAATTACTAAAAGCTCCCAGTTTGAAAAAGTTTGATTCTTTATAGAATCAAGAGTTTCCTTTAAAAATGGCATACCATTTTTTAATGGCATGATAATTGACACAGAATTCATTTTAAATCCCCATAAGTCCCTTTTTTTTAATGAAGTAAAAGGCAAGAAATAATGTCGCTAAAGAAGCTGGTGTTCCAACAATCATTAGGAAGAATAATTTAAAAAAAGCAATACAAAAGATGCTTTTCTCTAGGTGAGAGAAATTATCAGAAAACATGATGTAAAGATATTTACGAAATCTATTAAAAAGATAAACAGTAAAAATAAGTCCTATGAATCCTAGTTCGAGAAAAATAGTAGCAAATAGAGAGGATGGCTTCAAAGCTTGAACATCTACATAAACAAAGTCAGCAAAATAGTTTAAATCTATTCCTATGCTTGTTAGGGCATATAAAGAATTTACACCTGCTGTACCAATTCCGTACATTGGTTGTAAGAAGAAAATTGAAAAGTAACTCGCATAATCTAAAGTAAATCTCCATCCAGAAGTTAAGCTGATAAAGGAAAAAATATCTGCTATCTCTAATGCAGAAATAACTTTTAGTAGATTAAATGCCCTGTTATTGAGTTCAAGGTTTTCTAAGATTGGAGATATTGATTGAAATATAAGAAACGAAACAAAAAATAAAATTAAAGCTAAGAACCATTTAAGGTAGAAAATTGTAAAAGATAATAAAAAAATTGCCAGAAGCAACAAACTAGTACCAGAAGAAGATAAAATTGCTGTTAAAAGAATGGTAATAGATATAACCCAACCAGAAAATCTGAATTTACTAAGAGAATAAAATAATAAAATAAAAAAAATACTCCCCATAGCTTCAGAAGGTTCTGTTGAAAAAAATCTTGATCCCTGACCTCTAGTAATTTCTGCACCAAGCCTATCGGTAGAGAGTAATACCAAAAGATCATTGATAAAAGTAAAACCAAGTGTCCAAATTATTCCGCTAAAAAGATGGAAAAATATCAAAAGAATACAAAACCTTTCTGAAATAGTTTGAAGCCCGTACTTAAAAATATAAAAAGCAACAAAAATATTTTGCATATAAACAAATAATTGTTCAATTCCATCTAAATAATCTAAACCTTGAGGAATAGTTATTACCCATAAAAGAAATAATAGAATATTTATAAAAATAAAATTCTTGTCGTACTTATCATGAATAAGAATCAAAATTAGAGAAATCAATAATGGAAATGGAGAGGTTTCAGCTGGCACCAACCCCAAGGTGATATGAGGGAAAGTGATTGTCAGTAGTAAAAGCTTTTCGAAAAAAGATTTTAAAGGATAAAACCTTAATGGAAAACTTGACATATAATCTATTTAAAATTTAATGGATAATCTTTTTTCTGAAAAAATATAGATAGCTAAGAAGAAAGCCAAAAATAAAGCCAAAAATTATAAATCGGAGCCTATTTGGATAATGGTATCCTCCAGGTAAATGAGGTGCATCAATTATTTCAAATATGAGATTATTTTTTACTTTTCCTGAAATTAAAGCTTTCTTCTCGCTATTGTAAATACTCTGAACGATTTTTTTAGTATTATTATCGGGACTTTCAGACAATATTTTTTCTAAAGAAAAAATTATATTCTGCTTGTCATTAAGATATCTACTTTTCATGGTAAGTTCAAGTTCCTTTATTATTAGATTAAGGATTATTTGTGAATCTTCAGCTTTTTTTGCAGTAAGACTAAGGATGATCAATCCATCCTGATCGGACTGATCAACGCTTATGAATCTCTTTTTAAACCTTGCGGTTAACCCATCAATCTTCTTCTTATCAAAATTATTTCTAGAGGAATAATCAAGATCAAGTTTTAGATTATTAAAATCCAAGTTAGATTTTTCAAGAACATAATCTTCCAATCCATATTTAAATAGGAAATTTGAAATAAAATCTCTCGATTGAAGAATAGCTATTGCCTCTATTACTTTCTTATTTGAGGAACTTCCACCTAAACCTAGCAAATCAGAAACCCCATCTAAGCCGCTAGATTGACCCATATTACTCGATGAAATAATTGTTGCTTCAGATTTATAGCTTCTATCAAAAAAGAAGGAGGAAGAGAAAGATATCAAGGAAAGTAAAAACGAATAAATTAAAATTAAAGGTAAATTTTTACGAACAATATCAGATAGATATTTTAAATTAATATTATCAACTTCCTCAGTCAATGCTCATTCTCCAGCTTAATGAAAAACAATTTTACTTATAAAAAATGATATTTACTAAATTTTTTAATTTTTATAAATTGTTCCCTCTTTCAAATTTCTCGATAAATAGATTAATACCTTTCCAAGATACGAAACATTTTTTCTAAGATATAAGCTAAATTTCATACGCAAGAATTTACTAGGAAAAAATAATAAATAAAAAAAAGGAAAAGAGCATGTTACAAATATAGAAATTAAGGTTTGAATAGTTAGGTTTTTTTTTGAAGAGGTGATTCCTTTTAAATAATTATTTTTTTCAGATTCAGAGATATCTAACTTATCGAAATAATTATTGAGAAAATAAACCAAGTAATCATGAGCGCCCAGCAAGCAACCAATGATGATGTAGTTCAAAAGGAATTTATTTTTTTCATGCGATGATTTAACCAAATAACTATTTAAAAAACTTTCTTCATTTTTTAAATAGTATGCATCTGCCCAAATAATTTCTGGATTTGAATTTATGAAATATGTTTTTGTTTTTAGCCAGCTAGAATTTTTTAAATCTAGTAAAAAATATCTTTCCCTCAAGTAATTATCAATTTCAGAAAATAAAGGAGACCCAATATTTCTCTCTTTATATTGAACTTCTATTTTAATCCCCAGACAATCAGACAAACTTTTTTCACCGCCTTTGATTACATCTAAATCTGCTCCTTCAACATCAACTTTTAAAAAATCTAGTTTTTCGTTTTCATTGAATACAGAGTCTAATGTTGTTAATTTTATTTTTTCTTCCTTAACAATATCGCTAGCATTTTTATTCATGAATTTATTAAGAAAATTTTTATTTGGTTTGAATAAAGAACTAGCATCTGGCATATCGGTTAGAAATATTTTTTTTTCATCATCTGATGAAAACAAACCGTTGTTATGAAAAATAATATTTGAAAAGGAGGATTTTTTTGCCCTATTATCAGGGTCAAAACAATGAAAATTAGTTTTTTCGAAGATAGGAAAGAATTCTTCAGGAGGCAAACCTGAAGAGCCAACATCCGCAATTCTTAGATTAGAATTTATTTTTTTTCTTAGTATTGAGCTTAGAACTGAGATCTCTGGATCGAGTAATTTTTTTAGCCTTATAATATTCAAGTTGTTATTATAGTTTAATTGATTGAATTAGGTTTGTATGTTTTGGGATTAATTATCCTTCCCTTTTTAATTATTATATTTTCGATAATGTTCTCTGAAGAAATTAACAATAGTAAATTTGAGCAAATATGGATTTTGATCCCCTGTTTCAATGAATCGAGAGTTATTACTCAAACTATAACTGAGCTTTCAAAATATTTTGAGAACATTTTAGTTGTTGATGATGGTTCAACTGATAACACCTCTAACTTACTCAAATCATTAAATGTCACTGTCCTACAGCATCCTATAAACCTAGGTCAAGGAGCAGCAGTAAGTTCAGGTTTTGAATTTATATCGACAATAGATAATTCAAAAGCTGTGATAACTTTTGATGCAGATGGACAACACTCAGTTAATGATGCTTTAGCTTTTGCAAATGAAATTATATCTTCAAGTGAAGAGATCATTTTTGGATCAAGATTTATTCACCATGAGAAAAATATCCCTTTTACAAAAAGACTTGTATTAAAAATGGTTACAAAAATTTCAAATTTCATTTTAAAAATGAATCTTTCAGATACTCATAATGGACTTAAAGCTTTCAAAATAGATGTTTTAGATAAAATAAAATTAAAAACCAGCAACTACGCCTTTGAAAGTGAATTATTAGCAATAGTAAGTAAACTTGGGATAAGTTATAGAGAATTACCCTCTGACATCATTTATACAGAATATTCAAAAACAAAAGGTCAAAGTTTACGTAACGGCATGAGAATACTTGAAAGTCTAGTGATCCTTTTTTTTAATCGATGACGCCTGATTTGACATTTGGAATACTCTTTATTTTTCTGCTCTTGTATAGTCTCATTAGACCTTTCCAAAGTATTTTTTCAAAAATGTTTCTCATTTTTGGTAGTTCCTTGGGTTTACTAAGTGTTATAAATATTGAGGTTGTTGATGAAATATCCAGATCGTTAGGCGTGGAGAGGGGAGCAGATCTTTATTTATATCTTGGCTTGATAACATCTTTTTTATTTTTTTTATTTTTATTGAACAGGTTTAGCTCGCTTGAAGACAAAATCAATAAATTGAGTAGACATGTCGCCTTAAAAGATCTTGAAAAAAAAGATTCTAAAAAGAAGTAAAGCAAACTTTAGGTTTTATCAGATTAGTTCTTTTTAATTTTCTTCTTTCAAATGGAGGCTCAGAATTGTTTTTGATACTTTTAAAACCTTTA
>MDSZ01082367.1_pt1 | contig 12579 bp, 12 predicted proteins | sample 811201 | NCBI WGS metagenome assembly MDSZ01 (sample SAMN05326647, study PRJNA326480) | marine metagenome | isolation source: seawater | place: Indian Ocean: North | collected 2010
ATGAAATCTATTTTTTTTTTTAATTGATCTTTTAAAAATAACTTTAAGTGAAAATTTTTTATCTTTTTTTATATTTTTAAAATATTTTTTTCCAAAAGCTCCAAAACCAACTAGTGCTAAGTTTATTTTTTTATCCAATTTTGATATCTTTTTTTATTATTTATTAAATATTCTGGAAAAGTATTATTTATTTCAACTTTCTCAAAAATAAAACCTCTGTCAAAAATATCTACTCCATCTTGTATCTTTTTTTTTATAATATTTTCGTCTTTAAAATGATCTTTATCAAATTCAGTGTGTTGGAATGAACTAATTTTTTTAATAATACCCTCTACATCATATAAAAATGAAAAATGCCATCCACCATCATCTAATATTTTTATATTTCTAGGTTTGTCAATTCTCCACCATGGGTATTGTTTAGTTTTATACTCTCTTAATTTATTTGGAGTTTCTAAATATTTTTTTTTGTAATTTTACTTCCATACCATTTTTTTTGGGTAACATTTATCAAATTTAACTTGTAATAAAAAAAATTTTGTTCAAATACTCCGTGTCTAAAGTTATTTTGAATAAAATAATCTATCTTAGTCGGATTTGGTATCTCATCAATATCTGAAATAATCACATAAGTGTTTTCATCATATTTTTGAATTTCATGCATAGAGAAATTTCTCTGATATTCTAACATTGACCATGGGTTTTTAAGATTAGGAAAATTTTTTACAGGCAAATAAACAATTTTATTTTCAAACTCTTTAAATTTTCTAATATCAAAATTTAATTTTCTTTTATTTCCTCGATGATCATATTCACCCTCTGTTATTATAAATTTTGTAACAAATTTATCTAAAATATTTAATCTCAAATCTAAAACTACATCTTCATCAAAATATGTTACACAATCTAAAATATTCATATACAAACATTCTTTAAATCATTAGTAAGACAAAATGAATAAAAAAATTGCTATAATAGGTGGAGGGTTATTTGGTGTAACATGCTACCTTAAACTTAAACAAAAAAACCTTGATTGCACACTTTTTGAAAAAAAAAATGATTTATTATTAGGTGCCTCTACCAATAATCTAAATAGAGTTCATTTTGGGTACCACTACCCTAGAGATGATAAAACTGCAACTCAATCATACAAAGGCTACTTAAGTTTTAAAAAATTTTTTAAAAAATCAATAATTTCAAATTTTAAAAATTATTATGCAATTGCTAAAAAAAGTAAGATTAATTTCGCAGATTATATAAAATTTTGCAAAAGAAATTCTCTTAAATTTCAATTGATAAAAAAACAAAGATTAAAGTTTAACATTAATAATATTGAGGGATGTATAAAAGTTAAAGAACCAATTTATGATTGGGAGTTAATTAAAAATGAAGTAGACAAAAAAATTTCTAATATCAAGAATAACAAAATTAAAAAAAAAGAATTTGTTAAAAAGATAAGTAAAAAAAACAAATTTATAATTGAAACAAATAAAAACAAATATTCTTTTGATTTAGTAATTGACGCAAGTTATGATCAATCAAATTCTTTAATTAAAAATTTTAAGAATAATATCAAAAAAAAATATCAATTAGTGGTTGTTTTTGAATTCAATGCAAAAAATTTTAAAAATATGGGTCTTGCTGTAATGGATGGAAATTTTTTTTCTTTTTTACCTAAAGGGAAAAAGAATAAACATCTTTTTTATCATGTAAAATATTCTATTCTGAAAGAAAAAGTTTGCAAATCATTTCCAAATTCATGGCTTGATACCAAGAGGTTCAATCCACAAATTAAAAAATTATCTAAATTAGCTGTAAAAGATTTTAAAAAATTTTTACCCGATCTTAAGATTGAAGTTATAAATAAAACTCATATTAATCCTAGAGTTTTACTCCCCAATGTTGAGAAAACTGATAGAAGAATTTCACAAATAAATGAAATAACAAAAAATTATTTTCAAATTTTTTCTGCTAAAGTTGATCACTCTGTGGACATTGCTGATCAGATTTTAAAAAAAATAAAAAAAAGATATTAATGGCGGAGAGAATGGGATTCGAACCCATGAAAGAATTGCATCTTTACACGCTTTCCAAGCGTGCGCCTTAAACCACTCGGCCACCTCTCCAAATATTACAAAATTTAAAGATTAAAATTTTCTTAATATTTTTCAATATATGTATAAGAATTATCTAATGATTTTTTTAAAAAAATATAAAAAATTTTTAACTTCACTTTTTATTATATCTTTAAGCATTCTTCTTAGTACATTATTGTGGGATAAAATTGAACTAAATTATAAAAATCCTGATGAAATAATCGGTTATTATAGTTTAAATAATTATAGCCATCTTAATGATAATCTAAGATATGTTTTATTTATTAGTTTTCCATTAATTACTTATCTAATTTTTTTTTTAATCACGAATAACTTAAATTTAATTAAAATAAAAACTTTTTTAGAATTTTCAAAAAAAGATAAAGTGCCTAAGCTTTTGCCAGAGAAATATTTTTTTATATATTCTTTAATTATTATAATTTTATTTTTTTCCAAAAGTTTTAACTATTCTCTAATAGACCTTTTTCATGAAGGACAAGCTTTAACAGGTAAAATCCCAAACAATGAAGAAAATTTAATTTGGTCAAATAATTTTATAATTACAAGTTTATTTGTTGATATTCTAAACGCAAAAATAGCATGGATATTTACGGATATTAAATCAATCAGTTCATATAGATTTTATATAAGTATTCTTAACTTAATATCTGTTTTACTATTATTAAGACTTATTTTTATTTTCGCAAAAAGTTCCGGATTAAAAAAAGAATTTCAAATAATTTTATTTCTAATCTTTGGGATATATTCTTATAGTCTTTTTGAAAATCAAACTTTTAGTTACAGAGATATTCCGGTATATATTTTTTTAATATGTTGTTTCAAAATTATTAATTTCGAGAAACCAAAATTTATTTTACAAATTATCCTTGGTTTATTACCCTTATTTAGTATTTTATGGAGTCTTGATAGAGGGATATTCATAACTGCTTGTTACTTACCTTTATTTTTTTTGTTACTTCTGAATTTAAGGAATAAAGAAATCTTTTTAATTTTTTCATTAAATTTATTCTTTTTCCTTATCTATTATTTGTTTTTAGGAAAGGTTGAATTTTATAGTTTTATAAAAAATTCTTTTGAAATACTTTTAAGCTCTGATTTATTAAATGGAATAATACATCCTACTCCTTTTAGTGATAATAAAGATTCAGCTAGGGCAACAAAAAATATGGTTTTTATAATCCTTAATGGAATTATTTTAATTAATTATATTTTTATTAAAACAAGTATCTTGAATAAAAATTTTAAAATATACTTAATCTTATATTTTATTTTTTCTTTAATATTTTACAAAATTGGAATTACCAGATCAGACGGGGGTCACATTAAACAAGGATCAAGCTTTAGTGTCATATTATTTTATTATTTTATAAGTATTTATTTGTTTAATTTTATTGATAACAAAAATTTTATATTTAAAAAAAATTTTACAATAATAAAATTTATTATTATTTTTGTTTTTATTTATTCAAATTTTTCTTTAAAATCATTTAATAATTTTTTAACATTCAATGATCGTTTACAAAATTATATAAAAACTCCCGATGAAACTTTTTTAACAAAAGATGAGAAAATTTTAATTAAGAAACTTACATTAATCACCCAAAATGAGAGTTGTTTTCAAATTTTTTCCTACGAAACTGCAATAAATTATTTCATTAATAAACCTAGCTGTACTAAGTTTTATCATATTATGAATATGGGTCCAAAAAAAAATCAATTATTATTTATTGAACAATTAGATGAAACCAAAAATAATTTTATTATTATTGGAGGAAATTATGAAAATATAGGTAATACCAAAGAAAGATCTAACATTGATGAGTTATCATCAAAAAAACGTTTTCCATATATTTATAATCATATTATTAATAACTATAGACTTTTTGAGGAATATAAAAATTGGCAAATATTAAAAAAAATTTAAATGGCTTTAACTTTTCATACATATAAATATTTAGATAATTTAAAAAATTTAAGCTTCAATTTCGGAAAAGTTTTATCTCTTGGTCGAGTAAATAATTTATTAACTAAAGATGATTTTTTAAATTTAAATATTGATCTTTCAAAAGATAATTATGCTGATAATATTCTAAAAAAAAACTTTAGATTTGAAAGTCTAGAATGTCTCGATTTTTCATCCTTTGAAGGTGCTGAGATTATTCACGATCTTAATTTTCCTATAAATTCGAATGATAAACAATATGATACAATTTTAGATTTTGGTACTTCTGAGCATGTATTTAATGTAACTCAGTGTTTATTCAATATAATCAAACTTACCAAAATTAATGGATCAATTATTCATTGCTTGCCTGCAAATAATAATTGTGGACATGGTTTTTGGCAGTTTAGCCCTGAATTATTTTTTAATCTATATAGAGAAAAAAATGGATTCTCTAATACTGAAGTATTTTTAATAAATCTTCATGATCAAACTTTTTGGTATAAAGTAAATATTCAAAAACAAGGAGAAAGATTAGAAATTAATTCAAGTGAACCTTTGTATTTAATTGTAAAGACGACAAAGAAAAATGTAGTTAATTTTAAGTCTATAAACCAATCAGACTATGAATATCAGTGGAATGATAATAAACTTAATAAACCTCAAAAAAGTTCGATCAGCATAAAAATAAAAAAAATAAAGGACTCGATAAAATTCTTTTTAAGAAATAATTTTATATTTAAAAAATATTACAAAAATATAGAAAATAAAAAACTACATTATAAAAATAATTTCAAAAAAAATAAGAATTTAAAAAAATTAAAAATTTAAGATTTTTTTTATTTTAACATATCGTCTATTAAAATTTTTTCTTTGTCTATCAATAAATCTCCCAAGTATATTTTTTTTTTTATCTCTTTTTGCAATTATTGGATAAAACTCTAAATGTTTAAAAGTTCTTTGTCCATTTTCATCTAGTGCCCATTCAGACTCGTAAGCGGAAAGCAATTTACAATTATTTTTTTTGGCTAAAATCGATAAAACACTTTGTGAATGTCTATGGGCGATGAAGCCATCATGTTTTTTTTCTTTAAATTTATCTTCATCATCATCGATTAAATCATATCTAAATCTAGTTATATTAAAATGATCTTCCATTATTTTTTTTGAAAATTCATTTTTTTTTAAAAAGAATGAGCCTCCCCAAACTTGAGGCGTTTGTAATATCGGATCTGAAATAGATAAATCAAAATATTTTATCAGGTCTGTTTTTGTATACTGATAATCGAAGTTACTTGGAAATTTGTACCCTTTAAATTCAGAACTAAAATCTGGTTTTTTATAAGAAAAACCTAAAAAACCTTTTTTTTCATTAGATACTATTTCTAAGTATTGTTTTAATCTTTGAATACCATGAATGTTGAAATGACAACCAACATCACACCAGTGGTAAATATCACCTTCATTTATTTCAGACATAACATATTTATGTATAAAAGTTTGCCAAACCCAATGACCGTAACCTCGAGTTTTTCCCTTTTTTAACAAATCATTTACATATTTTGTAAAATCATCATCTAAATCATCTTTATTAAATAAAAATATATGATCATATACTTTCATTTCTTCAGCTTGAAATTTGAATCTGTCTGCCGATCTTTTTAAGTCCGGGCTATAAAAAGTAGCCAAATATTTCTTCATTTAAAAATTTCTAAATCAAAATTATGTTTTGCCTTTTTGAGAAATTTAGCTGGGTTTCCAGCAACAATTGTATTTTTACTTACATTTTTTGTGACAACAGCACCAGCTCCGACATATGCACCTTGTTCTACAACTATGCCAGGTAATACGGTAGCATTCAAACCAATCGTTACAAAATCTTTAATTTTAGCATTTCCTCCAACTACACAGCCTGGCATCAAATGTACACCTTTTCCAATTTCACAATCGTGTTCTAAAATTGAACCAGTGTTTAAAATACTATAGTCACCAACTTTAGCTCTATTTTGAATTATTGAATTGGGAAATAGCTGGACTCCAATACCTATACTTTGACTATATAAATTTGCATCTTTGCTGATTACACTAATTGGTTTTAATTTTTTTTTTTCAAGTTCTTTTGAAATTAGATATCTTGCCATTCCAAGTTCGTTTCCAATGCATGTAATAAAATAATCAGATTTTTTAATAAATTCTTTTAAATCGCTCTTGTTATTTGAAAATTTAGCATTTGTGCTAAATTTAGGACTATTTAGATTAGGGTCAAATACATACTTTATAGTTAGTTTGTTTTTTATTGATAATATTTTATGTTTTTTTATTAATTCATGAATAATACCAGCTTTATACCTAGCTCCCCAAAATAATAAATTTTTTGTCATTATCTTTGAATATATATAAAATTAATCTATATCAATTATAATTTATCTATATAAAGCAATTAAAATGAAAAATATTCTTATTTTAGGATCTGAAGGCTTTTTAGGAAGTGTGCTAGTTCCAAATCTATTAAAAACAAAAAAAGTTTTCATAACAGGTGTAGACAAATGCTACTTTGGAATAAATAATAAAAGAAACAAAAATTTTAAGATAATTAAAAAAGATTATAATAAAATTTCTAAAAAGTTTTTTCAAAAATTTGATTTTATAATTGACCTAGTTAATATTTCTAATGATCCAGCGTCTGAGTTAAATAAGAAATTCACATATAAAACAAATTATTCTGATAAATTAAAGCTTTACAAAAAAATTGAAAATTTAAAAAATATAAAAAGATATATTTATATGTCCTCATGTTCAGTGTACGGAAATAACAAAAATGTTATAACAGAAAAATCAAAACCAAAACCTATTTCACTATATTCTAAGCTTTGCCTAAGATATGAAAAATTTATAAAAAAAAAAAATAAAATACCATATACAATAATGAGGCTAGGAACTCTGTATGGCTGGTCCAAAAGAATGAGGTACGATATTGCAATAAATAAAATAATTAGAGATATGATATTTTTAAAAAAAATTGAAATATTAGGTGGGACTCAATTAAGGTTTTTCTGCTACAATATATTTGCATGTAAAGTGATAAGTAAAATTATTTTTGAAAAAAATAATAAAACATTAAAAAAAATACTAAATATTGGAAATTTTAACACTAATATTGTCAATCTAACAAATAAAATTCTAAGTTTAACTAATATCAAAAATGTTAATGTTTATCATGAAGAGCATACTATTGATAAAAGATCCTATGAAGTTTCAGCTGCAACATCAAAAAAATTATTTATTAATGAAAATTTTAATCTACTCACAAATAATTCTATATTGGAAACTTACAAAGAAATTAAAAAAGATAAAAAACCTTTTCTCAAAAATAAAGTAACTCTTAATGTGTATAAAGATTACCTAAATAAAAAATGATTTCATTCTATAAACACAATTTAGATAAAAACAAAAATTATTTAAAAAAAACTATAAGTGGTGCTTATTTAACATCAGGTCCAATTTGTGCAAAAGTCGAAATGATGCTCCAAACAAGATTTAAAAAAAAGTATGCTTTATTAACCAATTCCTGGACCAATGGTTTAATTGCTATTCTTTTAGCATTAAAATTAAAAAAAACTGACGAAGTTATAATCCCAGCGTGTACATTTGTTGCATGTGCAAATGTAATTGAAATGGTAGGTGCAAGAGTCATTTTTGCCGACATAGACCCTTTGACAAAATTAATGGATTTAAACGATTGTGTAAAAAAAATTACCAAAAATACAAAAGTAATTATGCCAGTTCATCTCTATGGAAATCTTTTCAATACAAAAGAACTTAAAAAAAAAATTAATAAAAAAATAATTATTATTGAGGATAGTGCTCACGCATTCTGTGGAAATTATAATAACAAAGTTTTGGGGACTTACGCTGATTTTGCGGTTTTTTCATTTTACGCAACTAAAAGCATTACATGCGGTGAAGGAGGTGCAATAATAACTAATCATGAAAAATATGCTAATTTAATACGATCAATATCTAATAATGGAATGACAAAACCTGCTTTTAAAAGATTTGTAAATAACAAGTATATTCCTTGGGATGTTCATAGTTATGGTTTCAAGGCAAATTTAAGTGACATAAATGCATCAATTTTGATTGATCAAATTAATCAATATTCAATAATTTCTAGAAAAAAAACAAAAATTTTTAGGATGTATAAGAATAACTTAAAAGGAATTAAGAATTTAAATTTCCCAAAAAACAACAAAAATAGTAACAGAGATTTTTATCTTTTTCCAATTGGTGTAAATCAAAAATTGAGGAATAATTTGATTGAATATTTGCTTAAAAAGAAAATATTTGTAACTGTAAATTTTAAATCAATTACAGAACTAAGCTTTTACAAAAAAAAATATAAAGTAGGTAATTGCAAAAATGCTGAAATTTGGGGTAAACAACAACTGAGCCTACCTTTTCATGCAAAGATGACTTTTAAAGAAGTCAAAAAAGTCTCTAGTGAAATTAAACATTTTTTTTCAGCATCAAATATTTAAAAATATCCATGGATTTGATTTATACTTTGTATATTTTTTAAACCAAAAAGATAAATATCTCTCAGAAAGGTAAGCATATATTCTAGTTGTGTCGTAACCTTCAAGTTTTTCAAAACCAAATTCTCTCTCACATCTTTCTAACCATGGAAATAATGCATTAAACCATTTAATCATAATTTTTTTTTTTGTAATAAACATTATATGTGGATTAAACTCATAATTTGAGTTTACATAATCTAAGAAATCGTTTCTATCCTCGTCATCTAACAGTTTTATTGCCTTACTTAAATTTCCGTAACCGTGATGCATGTCAAAATGAATATGTAAATTTATTTTCTTTTTATTAAAAAAAATACTAGGTTTTTTAAGTATATTTCTCCAGCCCCTTTTAATTAATTTAGTTTTTTTAGAGCTATAAACTTTAATTGGATCACAAATTATAGACTCATAGCTAGAATATTCTTTATCATCTATAGAAGTGAGTAAATGATCATTAATATTTGATTTGTCTATATTTTTAAATGTTTTTTCCTTTATCCAAAAACGCCTTTTTTGGCAAAAGCCTATCCATTGATTTGGATCTTCATTCTTTAATAAATTTTTCCAATACCAATAATGGAATGTTAATTCAGAATAATATTTTTCTTTGTAAAAAATATTTTCACCATTATTACAAGTAATATAATTGCTTGTTGGTTCCTCCTTTCCAACCCACGCTAAATTATATTCTTTTTTATTAATAAAATTAATAATTTTATCAGTAACACAATAAAATTTTAAGCTATTCATATTTAATTATAGTTACATTATTTTTTATTAATTATGTTTTTTAACTTTTTTGTGTTAATTGATGTGTTAAAGGACATATTAAGTCTATTACTTTTTTTTAAGAAAACTTTTTTAATGTTTTTATTTTCTTTTTTTGCAAAATTATAAATTGATTGTTCCCTACCACCAAGATTTATAATTCCTTTTTTATTAAGAAGCTTAAAAAGAATCTTAGGAACATCCTGTTGATAAATGAAACTAGTTTTAACATTTGTAAAAGCCTTTTTGTGAACAAAAGGTTTTTCTGTCATACAAACTCTTAGTATCAATGAATTTTTGTAAAGTTGAACAGATGCTTCACCGCCAAGTTTAGACCAAGCATAATTATTAATTGGTAGTATAGGATCTATTTCTTTGTAATTTCCCCTAATTCCTGGATAAACATAATTAGTAGAAAAATATATCAATTTTATATTTAGTTTTTCACAAGCTTTTGTAATATTTGCAGTACCCACAATATTTAAATTAATACTTAGCTCAATATTTCTCTCATGGACATTCATTGGTCTGGATAACCCTGCTAAATGGATAACAATACTTGGTTTCTTTTTTTTTAAATAATTAATTATTTTTTTTTCATAAAGAATATTCAATTCTTGTTTATTTGGAAAAATTAACTGATGATTAGTTTTGAATGTTTTTAGCACTCTGCCAAATCTTCCTGAGCCTCCTGTTATTACAATTTTTTTTTTCATAATGTTAAATTAAATAAAATAATCAATTAGATATCCATTTTTATCCTTTTCAGATAAAATTGGTTTTTTACATGGCCATTTTATGCCTACTTGCTTATCATTCCACATCAAAGTTTTTTCACTTTTTTTATGTCTATATTCTGAACATTTATAATTTACAGTACAATTTTTGGATAAACACAAAAAACCATGAGCAAAGCCCTCAGGAACATATAAAGAAAAATCCGATTCCTGTGAAATTATTATTGAAAAGTATTTTCCAAAAGTATGAGATTCTTTTCTCAAATCAACAACAACGTCTAATATTTTACCACTTGTTACTGTAATAAATTTTGCTTGGGGTTTTTTTGTTTGTAAATGTAATCCTCTGAGAACATTTTTTTTTGAAAAAGACATTATATCAAATATAAATTTTTTTCTTAAAATTTTATGATGATATGTTTCTTTTAAAAAACCTCTACTATCATTAAATTTTTGAGTCTTAACAATATAAAGATCTTTGAATTTGGTTTTGATAGTTTTCATAAAATTTTAGTTTTCTTTTTTAATTTTTAATACTCCTATAAATGCTTCTTGGGGAATTTCTACTCTACCAAATTGTTTAGATCTAGCTTTACCTTTTTTTTGTTTTTCTAACAATTTTCTTTTTCTATCTGTAGCACCTCCACCATGTATTTTTGTTAGAACATCTTTTTTAAATCCTTTTATAGTTTCACGGGCAATTATTTTCCCTCCAATAGCTGCTTGTACTGGAATCATAAAGTTGTGTCTTGGTATTAAATCCTTTAATTTTTCGCAAACTTCCCTTCCAGTTCTTTGGGCAAATTCCTTATGAATCATCATAGCCAAAGCGTCTACCGGCTCGCCATTTACTAGTATACCAAGTTTAACAAGATCACCCTCTTTATATTCTGCAATTTCATAATCAAAACTTGCATAACCACTAGTCATTGATTTTATTCTATCATTGAAATCAAAAACAATTTCATTAAGAGGCAATTCATAGCTCAAAACTGCTCTATTTCCCGAATAAGTAAGATCTGTTTGAATACCTCTTTTATCCTGACATAGTTTAATTATTGACCCTAGATATTGATCAGGTGTTATTACTGTTGCTTTGATCCATGGTTCTTCAATATTCTTAATAAATGTTGGATCTGGTAAACTTGAGGGGTTTTGTAAATATATCATTTCACCGTTATTAAGATTAATTTTATAAACTACTCCAGGCGTTGTAGTTAATAAATTAACATCAAATTCTCTCTCTAACCTTTCAGTTATAATTTCAAGATGAAGTAATCCTAAAAAACCACACCTAAATCCTAAACCAAGTGCAGACGAAGACTCGGCTTCGTATGAAAAACTTGAGTCATTAAGTTGTAATTTGGCCAGACCATCTTTTAGCTTTTGATATTCAGAACTATCTACTGGAAACAATCCACAAAAAACAACAGGTTTACTTGGTTTAAATCCTGGCAAAACTTCTACTTTAGGTTTTGAGGCATCACAAATTGTATCTCCAACTTTTGTATCAGACAAAACTTTTATCCCTGTTGTAATAAAACCAATTTCTCCAGCGCTTAATTCATCTATATCTTTGGCTTTAGGAGTAAATACCCCAACTTTTTCAACAACATAATCTTGGTTTGTTGAAAGCATTTTTATTTTCATATTCTTAGTAAGCTTTCCGTCTATTACTCTAACTAAAATTACTACCCCAAGGTAAGTATCATACCAACTATCAACTAATAGACATTTAAGATGGTCAGATATTTGACCTTTGGGACCAGGTAATAAAGTCACAATTTTTTCTAAAATATTCTCTATACCTTCACCAGTTTTTCCTGAACAAGGTACAGCATTATTTGTATCAATCCCAATTACATCTTCTATTTGTTTTTTAGTTCTAAGAATGTCTGATGCTGGTAAATCTGTTTTATTTAATACAGGTATAATTTCATGATTAATATCCATTGCTTGATAAACATTGGCTAATGTTTGGGCCTCTACCCCCTGAGTACTATCAACTATCAAAATTGATCCTTCGCATGCATATAATGATCTACTTACCTCATAACTAAAATCTACATGTCCTGGAGTATCAATTATATTTAAAATATAATTTTTTCCATTTTTTGATTGATAATTAAGTTTTACTGTTTGAGCTTTAATGGTAATGCCCCTTTCCCTTTCTATATCCATGGAATCTAACACTTGAGCTTTCATTTCTCTTTCAGTTAAACCACCACATTTATGAATAATCCTGTCAGCAATTGTGGATTTGCCATGATCAATATGCGCAATAATCGCAAAATTTCTTATGTTATCTATGGTGCTCATTTTTTAAGAACGAATTTTTGCGCTCGTTTGTTTTTCTACTGTTTCTATTATCAAATTATTAATTTTTTCTAAATCATTGTCCGTTAAAGTTTTTTCCAATGATTGAATTGTTACACTGA